>ERZ772897.1868-NODE-1868-length-20224-cov-3.064257_pt1 | contig 20224 bp, 20 predicted proteins | sample MGYA00512125_ERZ772897 | MGnify/ENA primary metagenome ERZ772897 (study PRJEB29015, sample SAMEA2737660) | human gut metagenome | biome: human gut; feature: human-associated habitat; material: faeces | place: China | collected 2012 ... | reverse complement strand
TGTGGGTTGCCTGTTAGGCGGGGAAAGAATATTTGCTTATTATCCGGGAATGATCTGGTCATGGTTGACTTGCCATTTGGCCCTTTGTCCAGTGAAGGTGAAAGGACGGGAAAATATAGACCGGAAGAAATCGTATGTTTTTGTAGCCAACCACCAGGGAGCTTTTGATATATTCCTTATATATGGTTTTTTAGGTGTTCCGATCAAGTGGGTGATGAAAGCTGGTATTGCTAAAATTCCGTTTGTAGGAGCTGCTTGCCGGGCAGCTGGTTTTATCTTCGTCGATAATTCGACACCGAAAGCTGCTGCCCGCAGTGTGTTGGAGGCAGAGCGTAGCTTGAAGAACGGAGCGTCGGTGGTGGCCGTCATGGCCTTCACAGCGTACAGGTCGCAGTGATCCTGGTGGGCATGGGTGCAGAAAATGCCATCGATATGGTTGAACTTCCAAGGATCGATCACCTGAGGATTGAGGCGGATCCAGTTGATGCTGTCAGCACCGGCCTGCTTGCACACGCCGCAGTAGTACAGCTCCGTATACATGGAGGGACCGCAGTACTGGTCGATCATAAAGATGCCGCCTTCATCGGTCTTCAAGACCCAGGAGGGACCGCCGCACCACCAGAGGCTGACCTGTCCCTTGGGCACTTCATAGCCCTCGATCTCCCGATTCAAGAAGCTTCCCCACTCAGGGAAGGTATCCTCCAACCACTGAGTTCGATCCATAGGGTGGTTCTGGTTCAAGTAGGCACCAGAAGGGAAGCCGCGTCCATCAGTCTTAGGCACTTGGTTCGTCATTGTCTTGTCCTCCTTGTGTAATAGTATAATAATGTTAGGATTGCGCACCATCTATGTTGTCCTACATCCTACATAAATGATAGCAAAGTCATACATGTTTGTCAATTGTGCTAACTCGTACAAAATTGGCTTTAAAATTTGTTAAACTGAACATTTTTCCTTGCTATAATTACTGTTTTGATATATCATGTACCAAACAACAAATATGCGATCTGCAAAATTTTGTGCTTTATCGACTGCTAAATTTCTTCCTTTTGAGCTTTCTTGTCTGATGTCATATTTTTTCGGAGGAAGCATTGACTTCCATTTGAAAATTAAATAAAATATGGAAAGACAAGCACTATATCTGAATAGATGCCGCAACCTACAAATTATTTTTAAGGAGACTTATTACTCAATGCCACTTCCAAACGATAAAAATACATCCGCACTACAGCAGCTGACTTTCTTGGATGACCTGGTTGCCAGTGAACGCCGTAATATTTCCGATGTGATCTTTCGGCGTATCCGAGATGCTATCATTAGCGGTGAGCTTCCTCCAGGCTATGTATTCCCTAATGAAAATGAGCTTTGCAAGAAGCTGAATATCGGCCGCAGCAGCCTCCGGGAAGCCTATTCGCCCCTGGAGACCTTGAAGCTGATCTCCCGCAGCAAAGCTGGGACATATGTAAATGACTTGGATATTTACCAGAATGCGATGAACTTTGAGGCAATCGCTAAGCAGACCGATGTGAAAAACATCGCTGAGTATCGCCAGATATTCGAAATAGGGGCTATCCAATTGGCTGCAAAGCGTGCAACGGAAAAGAACGTCACACGCTTAAGAGAGATCCTAAAAAAAATGGAGGAAGTCCCAGAGGACTCCGTCGCTCTTTCACAGTATGATTTTGAATTTCATGCCTACCTGATGAAGATGACTCACAATGAGCTTCTCATCGTCATGTTCAATTCCATCCGGAATGCATATAAGAACCTCACCGAAAGCATATTTGCTATGGGATGCCTGCCAACGACGATAAACGAGCATTTGGCCATCGTGGATGCCATCGCTGACCACGACTCAGCACTTGCCGCTCATATGATGCAGCTCCATCTATCAAATATAGAGACTTTTCGTAATCGCCAGTCGGCCGCGGCAGGGAAGGCCTCCGAAAAATAAGCAGATCGGGACGAGTCAGATGACTGGACTGCCCCAGTAAAAAAAGAGAGCTCTATTACAGTTAATGTTATTAAGCTAAGAACCGGGGCGAATACCCCGGTTCTTAACTTTCGCTTCTTTAGGCGTTTTTCCAAAAAATTGCACGAAATAAGTTGCTGCTTTTTGCGCCCTCCTATCAGAAAACGCTTAACTTAATGACATTGGGGGTCCGCCCTCTCTTGCATCTCTCTTATTTCTGCTCAGCGGCCGCCTTCTGGTCCATCAGCGCCTTGTCTACACAGAAGAAGGTGAACTCCCCCGTGGCCAGCAGCCTGCCGCCCTCTCCGGTGATGTCCACAGCGGTGAGCACCGTGGACTTTCCACGGTGCCGGACCCAAGCAGAGGCCCGCACCGTCCCTGTGGCCTGGTTGCGCAGGAAGTGGAGCGCGCTGGTCTGTGTGACGTAATACCGCCCGTCGCTGTGGGCCGCCGCGCCGGTGGCGTTGTCCGCCAGGGTGTAGATGGCGCCGCCATGAATCAGCCCATAGGGGTTGCAGCTCTCCGGGCGGATGTCCAGCTTGAAGACCGCCCGGTCTTTTTCCACGCGTTCCAGCTCGATATAATTATGGAGCATGAAGGCATTCTTCCTCATTCGTGTCTCCGCGCTCTCCCGGATATGTTCTAGAGATTCTTCCATCGTGTGCTTCCTTTCCGTTTTCAAACAATTTTTCTTCTATTTTAATGGGAGGGGGGAGAATCTGTCAAGAACTGCGAAAGTTCATGCTGCCTGTCCGTGTTTATCTGTATACGCATAGAAAGACCAGAGCGCCGGCTGTATAGCCGTCGCCCTGGTCCGCTTTCCACATACTGTTAAAAATGCACTGACTCCAGTGTCTCCAGTTCTGCCTGCCACAGTGCCGCGGAAGCATCGCTCGGCATCCGCCAGTCGCCGCGGGGGGAGAGTGCCGCAGAGCCTACCTTGGGGCCGTCCGGCAGACAGCTGCGCTTGAACTGCTGAGAGAAGAAGCGGCGGTAGAAGGTCTTCAGCCACTTCAGGATCACATCCGGGGTGTAGGTCTTCCCCAGGGCATACAGCGCCAGACGGTAGATCTTCCGGGGCGGGAAGCCCCAGCGGAGCATGTAGTATAGGAAGAAGTCGTGTAGCTCATAGGGCCCCACCAGATCCTCGGTCCGCTGGCTGATCTCCCCTTGGACAGCGGGCAGCAGCTCCGGGGAGACAGGGGTGTCCAGAATATCCTCCAGCACGTCATGGAGGGCCTCGTCCTTCTCCGCGTTGTCCCGGGCCAGATAGGCCACCAAATGCCGCACCAGGGTCTTGGGGATGGAGCAGTTGACGGCGTAGTTGCTCATGTGGTCGCCATTGTAGGTGCACCAGCCCAGGGCCAACTCACTGAGATCTCCCGTGCCGATCACCAGGCCGCCGGTCTGGTTTGCAATGTCCATCAGGACCTGGGTCCGCTCCCGGGCCTGGCCGTTTTCAAAGGTGACGTCATGGTTCTCCATGTTCTGTCCGATGTCGGTGAAATGTCGCCGCACCGCCTGGGAGATGTCGATGATCTTCAGCGTGGCACCCATCCGCTCCGCCAGCAGCTCCGCGTTTGACTTCGTCCGGGCAGTGGTGCCGAAGCAGGGCATGGTGACGGCCACGATGTCGCTGGCGGGCCGATTCAGCATCCCCATGGCCAGGGCCGTGATCAGCAGGGCCAGGGTGGAGTCCAGCCCGCCGGAGAGGCCCACCACCGCCGTCTTGGCGCCGGTGTGCTCCAGCCGCTTCTTCAGACCCAGGGAGGCGATCCGCAGGATCTCCTCACACCGCTCCGCCCGGCCCGCGGCATCCTCCGGCACGAAAGGAGATGGGGAGACGTACCGGGTGAGCCGGGTCTCCTCCACCGGCAACGTGAAGCCGCACCGCCAGATCTCCGGCGGCTCCTTGCCGAAGGTGAAGGTGTTGGTCCGGCGGCGGTCATGGATCAGCCGGTCCACATCGATCTCGCTGACGGTGAGTCCGGTGGCAAACCGCCGCTCCGCCAGCAGGGTACCGTTTTCCGCGATCATATTGTGGCCGGTGAACACCACATCGGTGGTGGACTCTCCCTCTCCGGCATCCGCGTACACATAACCGCACATCAGCCGGGCGGACTGGCCTGTCACCAGGGAGCGGCGGTAGTCCGCCTTGCCCACCAGATCATTGGATGCGGAGAGGTTCAGAATCACGGTGGCGCCCTTCCGGGCCAGCTCCACGGAGGGCGGCGCCGGGGCCCACAGATCCTCGCAGATCTCCACGCCGATCACCAAGTTGGGCATGGTGTCGCAGGCAAAGGTCTGGTTCGTACAGAGACTCACATGCTGCCCGCACAGCTCAATCCCGTGCTCCACGCCGCTGCCGGATGCAAACCACCGCTGCTCATAAAACTCCCCATAATTGGGCAGATAGACCTTGGGAATCAGCCCCAAAATCTCTCCTTTTTGTATAATAGCCGCGCAGTTATACAATTTGTTGTCCCATTTATCCCACACGGGCAGGCCAAGGGCCGTCACGATCTCCAGATTTCTTGTAGCCTCCAGGATGGTCTGAAGGCCCTCCTCGGCGCCCCGGAGCAGCGTGTCCTGCAGGAACAGATCTCCGCAGGTGTAGCCGGTGAGGCACAGTTCCGGAAGAGCCAGCACCTTCACCCCCTGCTTGTCCGCCTCCCGCATCAGGGTAAAAATTTGTTCCGCGTTATAGCGGCAGTCCGCCACCCGGATTTTGGGGGTGCCTGCGGCCACGGAGATAAAACCGTCTCTCATGTTGAAAAGCCTCCTTGAAGGAAAAACCTGTATGTTGGATATTCTACACCCGACGGCCCGGATTTACAAGAAAGGGCCTTGTTTTTTTGGCGGCATTCTGATATTCTGAATGCAATCAAACCTCCCGCGCCCTCTTGCCGGATGGGAATGCCGATGGGCCTGGAGACTGCTCCGCAGGTATTGCGAGGAGCGGTCCCCGGGCTTTTCTTCTCTGCATCCGGGTGGAACAGCGGCACCATCTTTCAAAGGAGGAACGCCATTATGCCGTTTCAGCTGCGCCCCTATTTTCCGCCGGTCTTTTCCACACCCGCACTGGAAAACGCACCGGACGCCGTCTTTCGCCCGGCGCCCCGGGACGGCGTGGCGCCGGAGAATTTCCACGCCATGAGCATCTTTCCGGAATACTTCAAAATCGCAGGGCAGTGGCATCTGGCCCGGGAGAGCCGGATGGACTGCGTGGCCGTGTGGGATCGGGGCCGCATCGACGTCCGGGAATTCCGCCGCCTGCGGCAGGGAGATCTGGTGGCCGTCGGCCGCACAGAACAGGGAGAGGAGGGGATCCTCGTCCACCCGGACGGCTTCCGGGAGCGCCGGGTTGCCAGAGATGTGTTTGCCTTCCGGCAGGGCCGCTCCCGGGAGACCGCCTTTTCCCGGGACTATGACGAGCTCTATGAACTGCTGCGCCACGAACGGGACCACGGCAAGGTGGTCTGGGTGATGGGGCCCGCCTTCGCCTTTGACCACGACGCACGCAACGCCTTCTCCCGGCTCATCGCAGGCGGCTTTGTCCATGCCGTGCTGGCGGGCAACGCGCTGGCCACCCATGATCTGGAGGCAGCCTACCTCAACACTGCCCTGGGGCAGAACATCTACACGCAGGAAAGTCAGCCCAACGGGCACTACAACCATCTGGACACCATCAACCGGGTGCGGCTCCACGGATCGATTCCCGCCTTTCTGAAAGCGGAGCAGATCGAAAACGGCATTCTGCACACCTGCGAACGGCACGGCGTCCCGTACATACTGGCGGGCTCCATCCGGGACGACGGGCCTCTGCCGCCGGTGCTGGCAGACGTCTATGCCGCTCAAGACGCCATGCGGGCAGAGATCCGCTCCGCCACCACGGTGATCTGCATGGCCACTGCCCTCCACACCATCGCCGCCGGAAACATGACCCCCTCCTACCGGGTGCTGGCAGACGGAACCGTGCGGCAGGTGTATTTCTACTGCGTGGATATCTCAGAATTTGCCGTGAACAAACTCAGTGACCGGGGAAGCCTCTCCGCCCGGGGCATCGTCACCAATGTGCAGGACTTCATCGTCCATCTCAGCAAGGAGCTGATCCAGCCGTAAACACACAAAGGACCGCCATATGGCGGTCCTTTGTGCTGTGTGTGTTTTTAGGAGGGAGAAAACGCATCGGGTTTGGGAGGACCCTTTGCTTGATTATAAAGATATCCGAAAATTTTTTCTAAATTATGTTTTTCTTATGAACAGATTGTGAATGTTTTTTTCTGTTTTCGTAAACAGCGGAAAAATTTAGAAAAACTTGTCTTTTTTTGGAAGATAGGTCTGTTTCTCTCACTTTTTCTCCCCATGAGAAGGAAGCGGGGGCTATCAGGATCTCCGGCCGCCACCAGCTCATCACAGTGGTTGCTGTATGCGCTCTCCGCATGGTCCCTCGCCCGGCAGAGCCGGTGGGGGACCTATTTTTTTGATTTGCCCGGCGAGAGGAAATTCCGACTCCGCCGTGGCTTTGCCGTCGTCGAACCGCTTGTACGGCGCCTGCCCCGTTCTGCGGGGTACAGGAGACATACTACTTGTATTTCTGACTCTCCGCCACCGCCAGCTCATCACAGCGGTTGTTGTACGCATTCTCCGCATGGCCCTTGACCCAATGGTAACGGATGGAATGAACCTCTGTCAGGGACAGCAGCCTGTCCCAGAGATCCGGATTCAGGGCGGGCTTCTTGTCAGCTTTTTTCCAGCCCCTAGCCTTCCAGCCTTTGGCCCAGCCCTTCTCCAGCCCATCGATCACATATTTGGAATCGGACCAGAGGTCCACGATGCAGGGCTCCTTCAGCAGGGACAGTGCTTGGATCACGGCGGTGAGCTCCATGCGGTTGTTGGTGGTGGCGGCCTCTCCGCCGGAGAGCTCCCGGCTGTGGGGGCCGTACATCAAAATCGCGCCCCAGCCGCCGGGGCCCGGGTTGCCGGAGCAGGCGCCGTCGGTGTAGATGGTGACTGTTTTCATCATGAAATCCTTTTGGAAGATGGTTTTGAATGGGGGAGCCGTCTCCTCGGGAACAGCTCCCCCTGTGTTCTGATAAACATTCCGGCAGAAGCGTTTTCGCCCCGGCTCCGGACGGCCTTATTCCTCGGCCTCAGCGCTGCCCTCCTCATGGTCTGTGAGCGCCAGGGAGATCACGTGATCCCCCTCCTCCTTGAACCGCATGACGATGACGCCCTGAGTGGCCCGACCCGCGGTGCGGATGCTGTCCACCGGGGTGCGGATCAGGATGCCTGCCTGGGTCACCAGCAACAGGTCCTCCGTGCCGTCCACCACCTTGATGCCCACCACGGGGCCGGTCTTGTCGGTGACCATATAGTTGCGGATGCCCAGACCGCCCCGGTTGGTGATGCGATACTCCTCCAGGTCGGTCCGCTTGCCGTAGCCGTTTTCCGTGATGGCCAGCACCGCATGATTGGCCTTGGCACGGGCGGCGCCCACTACGTAATCGCCCTGGCGCAGGCGGATACCCCGCACACCCACGGCGTCCCGGCCCATGGGCCGCACATCGTTCTCGTCAAAGCAGACTGCCATACCGTCATGGGTGGCGATGAGGATCTTCTGGCTGCCGTCAGTCTCCCGGACAGCGATCAGCTGGTCACCCTCCTCCATCCGCAGGGCACGGATGCCGTTGTTCCGCAGATTCTTCAGAGTATTGGCCGGCAGGCGCTTCACCGTGCCGTTCCGGGTAACCATGAAGAGGAAGCGGCCGTCGTCCTCAATGGACCGGGTATGGATCATGGCTTGGATCCGCTCGCCCTGCTCCACCTGAAGGATGTTGACGATGTTGGTCCCCTTGGCAGCCTTGCCGGACTCGGGGATTTGATACCCCTTCTTCCGGTAGACCTTGCCGGTGTCGGTGAAGAAGAGGATATAGTCGTGGGTGGAGGCAGTAAACACATCCACCACGTAGTCCTCCTCCCGGGTGGTGATGCCCTTCTTGCCCATGCCGCCCTTGGACTGGGCGGTGTACTCGCTGGCAGGTGTCCGCTTGATGTAGCCCGCCTGGGTCAGGGTGAAGACACACTGCTCCTCCTCGATCAGGTCCTCGATGTCGATCTCATCCTCCACATCCTGGATCTCCGTGACCCGATCATCGCCGAATTTGTCGGAGATGGCCTGGAGCTCCTCCTTCAGCACCTTGCGCAGCAGCTCGTCGGAGGAGAGCAGCTGGTTGAAGTAGGCGATCTTTTCCTCCAGCTCCTTGTACTCCGCCTCCAGCTTCTCCCGGTCCAGGCCCTGAAGGGCTTTCAGCCGCATATCCAGAATGGCCTGGGCCTGGATATCGTCCAGACCGAAGCGGGACATCAGGTTCTCCTTGGCGTTGTCGTAGCTGCTGCGGATGATTTTGATAACCTCGTCGATGTTGTCCTGAGCCACCAGCAGACCCTCCAGCAGGTGGGCCCGCTCCTGGGCCTTGCGCAGGTCGTACTTGGTTCGGCGGATAATGACCTCCTCCTGGAAGGCCAGATACTCGTCAATGATGTGGCGCAGGGAGAGGATCTTGGGCTGAGACTGGTTATTCACCAGGGCCAGCATGTTGATGGCAAAGCTGGTCTGCAGCTGGGTCTGGGCGAACAGGCGGTTCAGCACCACCTGGGGGTTGGCGTCCCGCTTCAGCTCGATGACGATGCGCATTCCGTCCCGGTCGGACTCGTCCCGGATGTCGGAGATGCCGTCCAGACGCTTGTCTTCCACCTGGTCGGCCATGCTCTTGATGAGCATACGCTTGTTGACCTGGTAGGGGATCTCGGTGATGACAATGCGCGTGCGGTCCTTGCCGAACTCCTCAAACTCATGCCGGGCCCGGATCACCACCCGGCCCCGGCCGGTGGCATAGGCCTGCCGGATGCCGCTGCGACCCATGATGATGCCCCGGGTGGGGAAGTCCGGCCCCTTGACGTACTGCATCAGATCACTGAGCTGAGCCTCCGGATTGTCCAGCACGCAGATGCAGGCGCCGATGACCTCCCGCAGGTTGTGGGGCGGGATATTGGTGGCCATGCCCACCGCGATGCCGCTGGAGCCGTTCACCAGCAGATTGGGAAACCGGGAGGGCAGGACACGGGGCTCCTTGCGGGTCTCGTCGAAGTTGGGGTCCCAGTCCACAGTGTCCTTTTCAATATCCCGCAGCATCTCGTCGGAGAGCCGGGACATCCGGGCCTCCGTGTACCGGTAGGCCGCCGGGGGATCGCCATCCACGGACCCGAAGTTGCCGTGGCCGTCCACCAGGGGATAGCGCATGTAGAAATCCTGAGCCAGGCGGACCAGAGCGTCATAGACGCTGGCGTCGCCGTGGGGATGGTACCGGCCCAGCACGTCGCCCACGCAGGTGGCGGACTTTTTGAAGGGTTTGTCCACCGTGAGGCCATCCTCGTACATGGCGTAGAGGATCCGGCGATGGACGGGCTTCAGGCCATCCCGCACGTCAGGGAGAGCCCGGCCCACGATGACGCTCATGGCGTACTCAATGTAGGATTTCTCCATCTCGGGGACCAGCGGTGACTCCACGATCTTCTGTTCGGGGTACCGGATCTCCTCAGGATCGTATTGGGGCTTTTTGCTCATGTATCGTATCTCCTTTTTGTAGGGGCCGGCGCCCTCGCCGGCCCGCAAAGGCATATCTGATCGGACGGGCGGCCGAGGGCAGCCGCCCTACGGATCAATAGTCAAGATTGACCGCGTATTGGGCGTTGCGCTCGATAAATTCCTTCCGGGGCTCCACCTTCTCGCCCATCAGGATGGTAAAGGTCTCGTCCGCGGCCACGGCGTCATCCAGCGTGATACGCCGGAGCGTCCGGGTGGTGGGGTCCATGGTGGTCTCCCACAGCTCATGGGGGTTCATCTCACCCAGGCCCTTGAACCGGGAGATGTCGATCTTGGCGTTGGGGTTGTCGCCCCGCATCTCGGCGGCGATCTTCTCCCGCTGGATGTCGTCAAAGGCCACTCGGGTGGTCTTGCCACGGGTCAGCTTATACAGGGGCGGAACGGCGGAGTAGACATAGCCCTCCTCGATCAGGGGCCGCATGAAGCGGAAGAAGAAGGTCAGCAGCAGAGTACGGATATGGGCGCCGTCCACATCGGCATCGGCCATGATGATGACCTTGTGATACCGGAGCCTGTTCAGATCGAACTCATCCCCGATGCCCGCGCCCAGGGCTGTGATGACAGGCTGGAGCTTGTCGTTGCCGTAGACCTTGTCTGCCCGGGCCTTCTCCACGTTCAGCATCTTGCCCCACAGGGGGAGAATGGCCTGGAACCGGGAATCCCGCCCCTGGGTGGCGGAGCCGCCTGCGGAGTCTCCCTCGACGATATAGAGCTCCGTCAGCTCCGGATTGTTCTCATTGCAGTCCCGCAGCTTATCCGGCATGGCGGCGCCGCCGAGAGCCGTCTTGCGGCGGATGGATTCCCGGGCCTTTTTGGCGGCCTCTCTCGCCCGATTGGCAGTGAGAGCCTTATCCAGGATCATCCGGCCCACCTGGGGGTTCTCCTCCAGGAAGATCTCCAGCTTTTCGGAGACGATGTTATTCACCAGGGTCCGGATCTCACTGTTGCCCAACTTCGACTTGGTCTGGCCCTCAAACTGGGCCTCTGTCAGCTTGACGGAAATGACGCAGGTGAGGCCCTCCCGGCAGTCCTCGCCGGAGACCTTCTCGTCATCCTTCAGCAGCTTGATCTTCCGGCCGTAGGCGTTCAGCACATTGGTGAGAGCCCGCTTGAAGCCCTCCTCGTGCATGCCGCCCTCCGGCGTGTGGACGTTGTTGGCGAAGGAGAGGATCGTCTCGTTATAGCCGTCGTTATACTGCATGGCCACTTCCGCCACGGAGTCCTCTCGGGCTCCGGACATGTAAATCACGTCGTTGTGAAGCACATCCTTGCTCTTGTTCAGCCAGGTAACAAACTCCCGGATGCCGCCCTCGAAGCACATGTTGTCCTCCTGCTCCCGTCCGGGGCGGGCGTCCACAGTGCGGATGCACAGGCCAGCGTTCAGGAACGCCTCCTCCCGCATCCGGGTGTGAAGGGTATCGTAATTGTACTCCGTGTCCTCGAACATCTCCGGGTCCGGCTTGAAGGTGACAGTGGTGCCGGTGTGGTCTGTATCTCCCACAATGGTCATGGGCTGGGTCACATTGCCCCTGGAGAACTTCATCTCATAGATATGTCCGTCCCGGTGGACCTGGACCGTCAGCCATTCGGAAAGGGCGTTCACCACACTGGCGCCCACGCCGTGGAGACCGCCGGAGACCTTGTAGCCCCCACCGCCGAACTTGCCGCCGGCGTGGAGGACGGTGTACACTACCTCCAGGGCGGGCTTGCCGGTCTGGGCCTGGATGTCCACGGGGATGCCACGGCCATTGTCCACCACGGTGATGGTGTCCCCCTCGTTGATTCGCACCAGGATGTCGGTGCAGTAGCCGGCCAGTGCCTCGTCGATGGCGTTGTCCACGATCTCATAGACCAGATGGTGCAGGCCGGAGGTGGACGTGGAGCCGATATACATGCCGGGCCGCTTCCGGACGGCTTCCAGGCCTTCCAGCACCTGAATTTCCGATGCGTCGTACTCGTTGGCCGTGTCCACCGCAGTGGAGTTCAACAGTTCATTTTCTGCCATGCAGGTTCTCCTTTCAGGATATTCATATCCGTTCCAAGGCAAGAAGAGCCGGGCCGGAGCCGCCTCCGGCCCGTTTCTCCTTGCCCTGAACCATGTAAGTTGGAATCAAATGCGTAATTTCTTTAAAATGGGATATATCAGCAGAGCCAGGAGGGCGGCGAACAGCGCCACCCAGGCAAAATACAGCAGCAGAAGGAACACGCTGTACACCAGAAGCAGAGGGCTGGACCAGCCGTCTCCGGAAAATACGGACAGGAACAGGTATTTTACCGCCAGAATCCCAAGCTCCAAAGCCAGCAGCGCCGCGGCACACAGGATCAGCGGCAGCCATCTCCGGCGCCCGCTGTAATTTTGCAGCAGGATCAGCTGCACCGTGAACACTGCCGCCAGAAAAAGCACCAGAGCTCCTGTCTCCAGGGATGTGAACGAGGATAAAAAGTGGGGAAGGTTTACCAGTGTCGTATATGCCGCCATGGGATCCTCCTCCTGACTCATTCCAGGTTTCCGCTCTCCGCCCGCTTCTGGAGGGTGGTGGAATTCAGCTGGCTGAGGTACACGATCTGCCGGTGATAGGGGTGGTCACACACCACGAAGGACTTGGGGATCTCGCCGGACACATCCAGCACCACCCCCTCTTTCTCCGCGGCCGCCAGATACTCCCGGGTCCGCTTGCCGTAACTGCATTTGTCCAGGTCAAAGATGCCGATGACCCGGCGGTCGGGAAGAATTTCGTTTTGGCCGATATGCAGGTACATCGTTCATATCTCCTCTGGAACCTGGAGTAAATCGTAAAACCACAGGCGCTGCCGGACTATCTTTTGGAACGTTCCTTCATAATTTTCATAAATGACCACGGACAATTTTTCCTCTGGATCTCCGCTGTAAACGGTGACTGTCTTTCGAAGGTCCCCGGTACTCAGCTTTTCTGTAATGATCCTGATGCCCTCTTCCCGGTCGAAAATATCATAGTACAAAGTGCCGATTTCGCCGAACTGCACGATGGTGCCGACCTCAGAAAACTGATACTGCCCTTCCTCCAGAAATTCTGACAAAATCTTCTGGACATCCGCGTGTTCCGCCGGAACCAAGCCGTTAATTGTGACTTTATCCCCTTCGCCGATGGCTGCCTGAACAGAAGAACTCGCCTCCAGGGCGGAGAGAATCTTCCGGTCCGTATCCGTAATGGCCAGCTCCGGGATCTCGGACAGCGCATTCTCCCCGCTGATGACTTCCTCCACCATGGTGTAATTGGCCGCCCGCATCTCGTGCAAGATCAGTACGCCGAAGCCGACAGCCAGCGCCGCGCCGGAGCACAGCGCCATTCCCCGGCATATCCACTTTTTCCAGCGGAGATCCCCTGTGGTCCGCAACTGGGAAAGGCTCCATCCAAAGAGGAGTGCACATCCATAAGCTGCCCAGAACCCCAGCAGGAAGGACAGCGAAAGGGAGGACTGTGCCAGCAGACAGAGAGCCAGTCCCAATGCGCCCGCCAGCACCGGAAGAGACAGCAGCCAGCAGTTTTTCCGGCAGAGCAGCCCCACCAGCAGCTCCCACAGAAATCCAATGAGCGGGACGCCAAAGACAATGAGGGGCAGCGCATGATACCAAATCCAGTCCATTCTGCCTTTCCCTGCTTTCACTCTGTTTTCTGCTGTCAAAAAGAGAAAATCCACTTCCCGCAGACAGCTGATGTACTGCAGGGCTCCTGCGCTCACGCTTGGTCGCGGTGTTCTTCACCCGATGGCGCCCTGTTTCACATGGAACACCTTCCCACCCAGAAGGACCGGCAGCCGATCATCTTCGCAGCAGGTAATGAACACCTGCCCCCCCGCGATGCGGTTGAGAACGAACTCCTGCCGGCGGGGATCCAGCTCACTGAGAACGTCATCCAGCAGCAGCACCGGGTATTCGCCGGTGGCGTTCTGGTAGATTTCCCGCTCCGCCAGCTTCAGCGCCAGAGCCGCGGTGCGGGTCTGACCCTGGGAAGAGTAGGATTTGGCCTCCCGGCCGTCGATGGTGATGACCAGATCGTCCTTGTGGGGGCCGGAGAGGCACATCCGGGAGGCCCGCTCCGCCCCCTGGTGGGATTCCATGTGGGCCCGGAGCTGCTCCGTGAGAACCTCCACCTCCGCCGCCGGGTCCGTGACGGAGGAAACAGTCTGATAGGTGATCTCCAGGCGCTCCCTTCCGCCGGAGCACTCCCGATGGTGGCGAGCGGCATAGCGGTTCAGCGCCTCCGCGAACTGCCGGCGGTAGTGGACCAGCACAGCGCCGAAACGAACCATCCGCTCGTTGAAGTCCGGCAGCAGCTCCAGGAGATCCGGCCGCTCCTCACTGTCCCGCAGAATGCGGGTCTTGTGGTCATAGAGCCGGTGGTACTCCGCCAGAGCGGCCGCGTATCTCGGCCGCAACTGGCAGAGTGCGGTGTCCATGAAGCGCCGCCGGGCGGCGGCCCCCTCCCGGATCAGATACAGGTCATCCGGGCAGAAGAATACAGTGTGGTACACCTGACTCAGGGCGGCGCTGTTTTTGGCAGGCACCTGATTCACCCACATCTTCCGCCGCCGGTCCCGGTACAGCTCCACCCGGGTGCGGAACTCCCGGTCTCGGGCGGAGATCCCGGCTTCCAGCACAGCGGCGGGCGCATCGAAGGCAATCATCTCCCGGTCCGTCCTGGCCCGGGGGGATTTCCCGCAGGAGAGGTAGACGATGGCCTCCAGCAGATTGGTCTTGCCCTGGGCGTTCTCCCCAAAGATCACATTGCAGTCCGGGTCAAAGGATACCCGCTGGCCGGAGTAGTTGCGGAAATGCTGCAGCTCCAGCTCAAGAATCCGCATAGGCCACCGTGTAATGGGCGCCCTGGAAGGCCACATCGTCTCCGGGGCGGATCTTTTTGCCCCGCATGGTGCAGATCTCGCCGTTGACGGTGACCTCGCCGCCCTGGATCCGCTCCTTTGCCTCGCCGCCGGAGGACACCAGATTGGCGAATTTCAGCAGGTCCTGGAGCTTGATGAACTCCGTGTGAATCGTGATCGTCTCCATCTGCTCACTCCGCGCTCTTCAGCCGCACCGGCAGGACCATATAGAGGAAGTTTTCCTCCCCCTCCGTGGGGACGATGATGGCGGGGGAGACGCCGGTATTCAGCTCGATCTTCACCGTGTCCGCCGGCGCGTACCGGAGAGCCTCCATCAGATAGCGGTTGTTGAACCCGATCTCCAGCCCGCCGCCGTCACCGGACAAGCGGCAGATATCCTTGGCCTCGCCGTTTCCGGTCTTGGCGGAGAGCAGCACCTTGTCGTGGTCAAACAGGCACCGGACCGGACTCTTCTGCTTTTCGGAGATCACCACACTGACGCGGTCAATGCTCTCAATCAGGGCCTTGGTATCTGCGATGACGGAGATGGGATTCTTCCGTGGGATGGCATTCTTATAATCCAGGAACTCTCCCTCCAACCGGCGGCAGATCAACTCCGTGTCTCCTACCTCAAATAGAATATGACTTTTGCCCAGGGTCACGGCAGCCAGATCCTCCACGTCGGAACAGATATTTTTCGCCTCGCCCAGGGCGCTGCCCGGCGCCACAAAGGAAAAGGCGCCGCCGTCGATCTTTTCCAGCGGCTCCCGCCGGATGGCCAGACGGAATCCGTCCACCGCCACCATAGTCAGGCCCTGGTCCGTGATCTCGAACAGGGCACCGGTATGGATGGGGCGGCTCTCATTGGTGGAGACAGCGAAGGCCGTCTCCTCGATCATGGCACGCAGCAGCTTCTGTTGGATGGAGACGGAAAAATCATCCTCCACCATGGGCAGCTCCGGGTAATCCGCCGCGGAGAGGCCCAGGATATCAAAGTCCGCATCGCCGCAGGAGAGATGAACCAGCTGTTTGTCATCCGCGGTGAAAACCACCACATCGTCGGGCATCCGGCGGATGATGTCGCCGAAGAGGCGGGCGTTTAAAACAATCTCGCCGGGTTCCGTTACATCGGCGGAGACCTTCGTACGGATGCCGGTCTGCAGGTTGTAGCCGGAAATGGTCAGCCGGCTGTCCGCGTGGAGCAGCAGCCCTTCCAGCGCGGGAATGGAGCTCTTCTGGGCCACGGCGCGGCTGGTGACGGCGATGGCGCTTTGCAGAAGGGCCTTTTCACAGGAGAATTTCATGCATGCACTTCCTCTCTAGTCGGGGTTTGAAGATATTGGTCGGAATCGCTCTTTTGAAAAAGAAAGAAATGTATTTTTTAGAAAAAGCAGCCGTAGGGAAAAAAGCTGTGGAAAAGGCGGGGAAAGGCTTGCGCTGTCGGATTTTGAGGCTCCACAGGGGATGTGGAAGGATCCGGAGATTTTTCCACGGACTTTTTTGAAAGACCATTTTCCACAGGGAAGTTTTTCTTTTCCACGGAAGATGTGGAGAAATCTGGTCACCGCTTGGAGTTGATATTCGTCTTGATCTCCTTCACCATTTCGGCAAACGCAGCGTCCTTCTTCATCTTCTTTTCGATCTGCTGGATGGAGTAGAGGACGGTGGAGTGGTCCCGGTTGTCAAAGACCTTGCCGATCTCATCCAGACTGAGATTCGTCATGGAGCGGATCAGGTACATGGCAATCTGCCGGGCGGAGACCGCGTCCCGCACCCGCTGCTGGCCCCGGATCACGGACTCGTCCAGACTGTAATATTTGGAGATATACTCAAGGATGGCCTCCGGCGTGGGGACATACTCGTTGCTGCGGCGCAGCATGTCCTGGATGGCCCGGGTGACGGTTTCTTCGTCGGTGTCGTTGCCCAGCAGATCCTTGTAGGCCAGGATCTTGTTGATGGTGCCCTCCAGCTGGCGGACGTTGGCGGTGACGTTTTCGGCGATGTAGGCGGAGATTTTGTCCGGCAGCTCCATGCCCAGCAGGGCGGCCTTGTTCTTCACGATGGCAAGACGCGTCTCAAAATCCGGCGGCGCTACGTCCACCAGCAGTCCCCACTCAAATCGGGTGCGGAGGCGGTCCTCCAGCTGGGTCATCTCAGAGGGTGGACGGTCAGAGGTCAGGACGATCTGCCGGCCGGACTCGTACAGGGTGTTGAAGGTGTGGAAGAACTCCTCCTGCGTCTGCTTTTTGCCGGCGATGAACTGCACGTCGTCCACCAGCAGCAGGTCCGCCTGACGGTACTTCTCCCGCATCTCCGCGGTCTTGCCCTCCCGGATAGCATCCACCAGCTCGTTGGTCAGGTCGTCGCCCTTGACGTAAGCGATCTTGGACCGGGGATCGTTCCGGCGGATGACGTTGGCGATGGCATAGATCAGATGGGTCTTGCCCAGGCCGGAGTCCCCGTAGATCAGCAGGGGGTTGTAGTTCTGAGCAGGATGCTCCGCCACGGAGACGGAGGCGGCATAAGCCAGCTTGTTGGAAGGGCCCACCACGAAGGTCTCGAATGTGAACTCCGCGGAAGTGAACCGCTCACTCTGGCGGTGCGGGCGGTTATCCTTGAGCTCTGCGTAATCCAGGTCGTCCAGAATCTTCACTTCAAAATCCGTGGAGAAAATGTCGTGAAGGGAGGCCTTGATGTTTTTCATGAACAGGGACTCGATATAGCCTTTTTTAAAGTCGTTGGAACAGTGGAGGATAAACGTATTGCCCTGGATGTCCACAGCCTCCAATTCGTCGAACCAGGTGGCGATGGTGGTCTCCGAGAGCTCGCCCTTCAGCTGGGATAGTACATTGTCCCACACGTCGGCGACGGAATTCAAAAGGAAACACCTCTCTCTAGTAAAAAATAGACATGGCAGTACGCTTTATTATACCAAAGACAGCCGGAAATTACAACACTTATTCTAATAATAAGAACCAAGGAGATCCGCCTGCACAGGCAACAAGATATAGCGGCTTTGGACAGCATGGGACACCAGATTTTGAAATTTTCGAGAATCGCAACTGAAAAAAGAAAAAAATACGGAAATTTCGCAAAACTTTTAAGTTTTAGTTGACATATTTTCAAACAGTCTGTATAATATCGGTTGCGCCGCGATCATGCGGTCTTGATCTGTTTACTGCGCCGCCCTTTAGGCGGTGTCGAGTAAGTGCCGCCCTCAAAAGGGCCGCAATTCTGACAGGAGGTGTCTCAACATGGCAACGAAACGTACCTATCAGCCCAAGAAGCTGCACGGCCAGAAGGTCCACGGTTTCCGCAAGAGAATGGCAACCGCCAACGGCCGCAAGGTCCTGGCCCGTCGCCGCGCCAAGGGCCGCGCCCGTCTGTCCTACTGAGAAACGGACCGTGCGGGAGACACTTGAACAACGTCTTCAGGGACGGCGGGAATTCTGTGATTCCTCCGTCCCTCGTTGAGTTTGTGTCAGATGTGTCAAATGGGAGAAGGCAGGTGGCAGCATGAAGCGGGCAGTGACCCTGAAAGAGAATTATGAGTTCCGCCGGCTGTACCAGAAGGGCGCCTCCGCCGTGGGCGGAGGGATGGTGCTTTACTGCCGGAAAAACCGGCTGGGGCACAACCGCCTGGGCGTGACGGTATCCGTCAAGCTGGGTCATGCGGTGGTCCGCAACCGGGCCCGCCGCCGCCTGCGGGAGGTCTACCGGCTCAATTCCGGACGGCTCCGCCAGGGGTACGACATGATTCTGGTAGCCAGGGGACGGACCCTGACTGCCTCCTGGAAGGAGCTGAACGATACCTTCCTGCGTCTTTGCAGGAAGCTGGAGCTGCTGGAGGACCGGTCATGATGAAAAAGGTCCTGCTGGCCCTGGTGAAATTTTACCGGGTGGCCATCTCCCCGTACCGGCCGCCTTGCTGCCGGTATATTCCCACCTGTTCTCAATATGCGCTGGAGGCGATTGAGAAGTACGGCGCCCTCAAGGGCGGCTGGCTGGCGTTCCGGCGTATCCTGCGCTGTAATCCGTTTCACAAGGGAGGATATGATCCGGTCCCATGAGAGGAGGGGACAAGCCCCTCTGCCGGACCCTGTGCTGCTGTCCGGCCGTCTGTCAGCCGGCACTGCGGAATGCGGACAGGCCGAAAGCGGAAATGCTCCGCTCTGCGGGCGCTGAAAGCCCGGGTCCCATTACAATTTGGAGGAAGCATCTATGTTTTCAACCATCGGATACGCAATTTGTATCCCGTTTGCGGCCCTGCTGCGGCTGTTTTACAACCTGACAGGGTCCTACGGCGTGTCCCTGATCCTGTTCACGCTGGTCATCAAGCTGATCCTGCTGCCCTTCCAGATGAAGTCCAAGAAGAGCATGGTGCGGATGAGCCGCATGTCCGGCAAGATGCAGGAGATCCAGAAGAAATACGCCAACAACCAGCTGAAGATGCAGGAGGAGATGCAGAAGTTCTACCAGGAAGAGGGCTTCAATCCTATGAGCGGCTGCCTGTGGAGCTTTCTGCCCCTGCCCATTCTGATGGCCCTGTACTATATCATCCGGGAGCCCATTGTTTACTTCATGAACTTCGGCGGCAAGGACGCCGGTCTGGCGGTAGTGAATGCGGCCAGAAGTCTGATTGAAGGCGCCGGTATTGAGATCGTGGCCAGCCCCGGCTATGAGCAGATCGCCATTTCCAACATCATTAACAGCCAGTTCCCCGACTTCATTGCAGAGCATCCCGGCTGGGTGAACATCGACTACCACTTCCTGGGGATTGACCTGATCCAGACGCCCTGGAGCGCTGTCAGCAGCCTCTCCACGGGCATCACGCTGGCCGCGGTGGGACTGATTCTGATTCCCATCATTTCCGGTGTGTTCAGCTTCCTGCTGAGCAAGGTCAGCATGAGCCAGTCCGCCCAGACTGCGGCTGCCAACGGCTCCACCAAGATGATGATGTGGATGATGCCTCTGATGTCTATCTACATCGCCTTCATCGTGCCCGCCGCCCTGGGCGTGTATTGGGCTGCCCAGAGCGCGTTCTCCATTATCCAGGAGATGGTCCTGGGCAAGTTCTACACCAAGAAGCTGCAGGAAGAGGAGGACGCCCGGCAGGAGATGATCCAGGCGGACCGCCAGAAGCGGATGGAGGAGGCCAAGCTGCTTCAGGAGCAGCAGCGTCAGCATGCCGCACAGAAGAAGAGCCTGAAGGAAAAGCGGCAGGCGGCGCAGGAGGCCAAGGCCCTGAAGGCCAAAAAGGCGGCCACCAGCACCACGGAAGCGGGCCGTGTGGGAGACCGGCCCTATGCCCGCGGCCGGTCCTACAAGGCGGACCGCTATGACGAAACGAAATAAGGAGCCGTTATGAGACAGTTTATCGATGTAACGGGCAAAACCGAGGACGAGGCCATCAGCCGCGCGCTGGAGCAGCTGAAGCTGGATCGGGACGATGTGTCTGTGGAGATTCTGGAGCGGGCCAAGGCCGGCTTCCTGGGTCTGGGCAGCTGTCCCGCCAAGGTTCGCGTCAGCTACGGCGAAGATGATGAACTCGCCCCGGAGCAGCCCAAGGTTGTGGAAAAGATCCGGGAGGAAAAGCCCAGGGCTGAAAGGCCGAAGGCGGACAAGCCCCGGACGGAAAAGAAACCGGTGGAAAAGCCTCAGCGCCGGGAAGAGCCGGTGAAGAAGGAAGTTCCCCAGACGGCGGAAGCTCCTGCCGCACCGGCGGA
>ERZ772897.1858-NODE-1858-length-20325-cov-4.317612_pt1 | contig 20325 bp, 19 predicted proteins | sample MGYA00512125_ERZ772897 | MGnify/ENA primary metagenome ERZ772897 (study PRJEB29015, sample SAMEA2737660) | human gut metagenome | biome: human gut; feature: human-associated habitat; material: faeces | place: China | collected 2012 ... | reverse complement strand
GTCAGAAATGGCATTTGAATCGTTTGTTAATGCTTATCCGGATTTGCAATGCGGAAAATAAACCTCCGAAGAAGAGGAGCAAACGAGATTTGTACAGACATCATGCGGAAGTGAATGCCGCAAACAGAAAAAAATTTAATTCGAAAGGATAGCGATAAAAATGGCGAAATCAAGACAGGCCGTCGTTAATCTTGTCAAATCCTGGGATGGAAAGAAAGAATCGAACGGTTCGCACAAAAGCATTATTGATTTATACAACGACTTCTTCGAGAAGATCTGTTCCGGCAAATTTCCTCGTGGGATTCGTATGCGCTATGACTGGGCTTGGTGTGCTTGTACCTGGTCTGCATTAGCGGCAGCTCTCCGATATGAGAGTATTATGCCCATGGAAATTTCCTGTTATTACCTTATCGAGGCAGCAAAGAAAATGGGATGTTGGCAGGAGAATGATGCTTATGTCCCGAGTCCTGGGGATGGAGTTTTGTATGATTGGCAGGATAACGGAATCGGCGACAACACAGGCAATCCAGATCATGTTGGTACCGTGATCGAGGTGCATAAGGAATCCGGTTACATGGTTGTTGAAGAGGGTAACTACGGTAATGCGGTTAAGAAGAGAACCTTGTCTATCAATGGAAAATTCATCCGCGGCTTCATCACACCAAAGTACGACGACAATGCTGTTTCCGCTCCTGGATTAAGCAAGGGCAAAGATATCAAAACCATCGCTCATGAGGTAATTGTTGGACTGTGGGGAAGAGGTGATAACCGTAAGAAACTGCTTACTGAGTACGGATACAGCTACTCAGAAGTTCAGAACATGGTTAATCAGATTCTGAATGGATCAGCGGTAACACCGTCCAACACCAAACAGGATCAGAACCAGTCAGTTTCAAAGAAAGTGGTGGCTACCTGTTCTGCCAAGCAGTTTAACAAAACCTATGCTGGTGAATATAAAACAACGGCAGTTCTTTATTGCCGTAATGATGCCGGAACCAATAAGAAAGCTCTTTATAAAATCCCGGCTGGCACTAAGGTTAAATGCTATGGCTACTACACAATGGCAAACGGAGTTAAGTGGCTGTACATCCAGTTTGTACTTGATGGTGTACAGTATACGGGCTTCTCATCCAGTGCTTACTTAGCAAAGTAGGAGATTCACATGATCACGTTCAGACAAAAGGGTGATTTTTCTAAGCTGACTCGATTCTTAGAGCGAGCAAAGGAATCGGTTCGTCTCGGTGACCTCGATAAGTATGGTCGAGAGGGCGTAGCCGCCCTTGCGTCTGCAACACCAGTTGATACGGGACGGACGGCAAATTCGTGGCACTACAAGATAGAGCAGAAGCAAAGTTCTGTGTCGATCAGATTTTACAACACAAATATTCAAAATGGAGTCCCTATTGCAGTTATTTTGCAGTACGGACATGCAACAAGAAACGGCGGCTGGGTACAGGGGCGAGACTACATCAATCCTGCTATCCAGCCTATTTTTGACAAAATTGCAGATGCGGCATGGAAGGAGGTTACTAAGCTATGAGTACAACCGTTGACGAACGTGTCGTCGAAATGCGGTTTGATAACAAGCAGTTTGAGCAGAATATTCAGACCAGTTTATCAAGCCTCGATAAGTTGAAGAAGAGTCTTAACCTCGAAGGGGCAGCAAAAGGCTTAGAAACCGTAAATGATGCCGCAAATAAATGCAGTGGAAATATGTCACCGCTTAGCAATGCAGTTGAGACTGTACGAGTGCGATTTTCTGCATTGGAAGTAATGGCAATTACCGCGTTACAGAACATTACCAATTCTGCACTTGCTGCTGGAAAAAATCTGGTCTCTGCTTTTACAATCGATCCTATTAAATCCGGTTTCGAGGAGTATGAGACCCAGATCAATGCCGTTCAGACAATCCTTGCAAATACCTCTTCAAAAGGAACTACTCTCGACCAGGTAAATAATGCGTTAGATGAATTAAACCATTACGCAGATATGACCATTTACAATTTTACAGAAATGACCCGTAACATTGGTACATTCACCGCGGCTGGTGTGGATCTTGATACCTCTGTAGCGGCTATCAAAGGCATAGCAAACCTTGCAGCCGTATCGGGTTCCAATTCTCAGCAGGCAAGTACCGCTATGTATCAGCTTTCGCAGGCATTAGCGGCAGGCACTGTAAAATTGCAGGACTGGAACTCTGTAGTTAATGCTGGTATGGGTGGTCAGGTATTCCAGGATGCGTTGAAGGAGACCGCTAAAGTTCACGGAATCGCCATTGATGAAATGATCAAAGATGAGGGCTCATTCAGAGAGACCCTTAGTAAAGGATGGCTTACATCTGACATCTTGACTGAAACCTTGGCAAAATTTACAGGTGATCTCAACGAAGATCAGCTTCGGACCATGGGGTATACCGATGACCAGATCAAATCCATTATGGAGATGGGTAAAACAGCGAATGATGCGGCAACAAAAGTAAAGACTTTTACTCAGCTGTTCGACACGTTGAAAGAGGCTGCCCAATCCGGATGGACACAAAGCTGGGAAATTATCGTCGGTGACTTTGAAGAGGCGAAAGAATTACTTACAGAGGTGAGCGATACGTTCAGTGCCGTAATCAATGCTTCTGCCGATGCGAGAAATAAAATGCTTCAGGATTGGAAAGACCTTGGTGGTCGAACCATGATGATTGAAGCGGTAAAGAATGGAGATATTAAACATTTCTTCTTGGTTGGTGGATGTGATGGAGCCAGAGTAGGAAGAAATTACTATACAGAGTTTGTAAAACAGTCTCCTGCAGACAGCATTATTTTGACGCTTGCATGTGGAAAATACAGATTCAATGATTTAGATTTAGGAACAATCGGAGGACTTCCAAGAATCATGGATATGGGACAGTGTAATGATGCTTATAGTGCAATCAAGGTCGCAATCGCTTTAGCAGAAGCATTTGAATGTGATGTGAATGAACTTCCGCTATCGATGGTACTTTCATGGTACGAGCAGAAGGCTGTATGTATTTTACTTACGCTTCTTTATCTTGGAATAAAGAACATTCACATAGGACCAACATTACCAGCATTCATTTCGCCAAATGTGCTGAATTTCCTGGTAGAGAATTATGGGCTTTCTCCAATTAGTACACCTGAAGAGGATATAAAAAAGTTATTAAATAAATAATCATGAGGGAACCAAACAAAATAGGTGAAAGGTGGTAAAATATTATGAATAAAAAAATGAATTTAAACTGGTCGGTGGATGAAATTACTGGTAATATGCCAGATATTTCTTCTATGAGAAGCAAAGAATTTCAAGTCAAAGAGACTAGCAATACAGAATTGCTGAAGGATTATTTAAAGAGACTTGGAAATGGAGAAGATTTAGAAAGTGTTAAAAAAGATTTTGTTCAAAATTTTTCTGATGTAGAAGCTTCTGAAATCATGAAGGCAGAGCAGGAACTTATAAAAGAGGGAACACCTATTACAGAGGTGCAGAAACTGTGTGATGTGCATAGTGCATTGTTTCATGGCTTAACTAAAGAAGAAAAAATAGCAAATGCTGAAAAGGCAGTCGAAGAATCTTTAAAAAAAGAAGAAAGATCCGAAATGAAAATTATGCCGGATGCGTATGTCAGAAAACATGAGCTTGCAAAAGCACTCAGAGAAACAAAGGGGCATCCTCTTTATTCTTTTACAGAAGAAAATGAGAAGTTTGGTAAAGAAATATCAGATATTAGAGGTGCACTAGAAAAGGGCGAAGATGTAAGCAAAAAAATATCAGATTTTAGACAAATAGCAATACACTATGCAAAAAAGGGTGATTTGATTTATCCACTCCTTAAAGTTCGCTATGAAATTTCAGGGCCATCGGATGTTATGTGGACTGTTGATGATGAAATCAGAGATGAATTAGCAGCAATAGATAAAGAAAGCAATCATGACGAAGAATGGATTAATAGAGTACAGGCTGTTTTAACAAGAGCGGATGAAATGATTTATAAAGAGAATAATATATTGTTCCCTATCTGCGCAGTGAATTTTACAGTCGAAGAATGGTATGGAATCTATGAAGATGCCAAAGACTATGCATTAGTGTATGGCATTGAGAATAGATGGGAAGAAGCAGAAAAATATGTGCAGGATAAAAAGAATCGTCATAAGGCGGCTATTAATGAAGGTGAAATAGTAATGGGAGGTGGACATATGAGTGTAGCACAGCTGGAAGCTATGCTTAATACATTGCCAATAGAGATTACATTTATCGATGATAATAATATAAATCGTTTCTTTAACGAAGGAGCGAAAGTGTTCAAACGACCTGGCATGGCAATTGACAGAGAAGTATTCTCTTGTCATCCGCCTAAGATAGAGCCAATGGTTCGTTCCATTATAGAAAGTTTTAAAAATCATACTAGGGATAGCGTTCCGGTCTGGATGGAAAAGCAAGGAAAACCATTTTTAGTAACTTATTATGCAGTGAGAGACAAAAAAGGTATTTATCTTGGAACTGTAGAAGTGGTACAGGATATGCAGTTTGCAAAAGAGCACTTTACAAGCATTTGAGGCTAAGTATATTATCAAAAATAATGTTATTCCAATGTATATATTGTATGTAGAGAAGACTAATATGACTAATATGATGTAACGCTTTCCTTGACCTTATATAGATTATTAGGTATAATTTATAAGTATATTTTAAAAAAGGGAAGGTTATGAAATGAACGAAAATCGTAATTCATTCAAGGGCTCTATAGGGTTCGTCCTTGCGGCAGCGGGTAGTGCTGTAGGACTTGGTAACATATGGAGATTTCCTTACTTGGCAGCTAAAGATGGAGGAGGATTATTCCTCGTTATTTACATTGTTTTAGCATTAACATTTGGTTTTACTCTACTCACAACAGAAATTGCTATTGGACGAAAGACAAAGCAGAGTCCGCTTACAGCTTACAGCAAGTTAAAGAGTAAGTGGAAGCCACTGGGTATTATTGCGTGTATTGTACCTATTATGATATTACCATACTATGTAACAATCGGTGGATGGGTACTTAAGTATCTTCTTGTTTATATTACAGGTAATGGACATGCAGCAGCACAGGACGGATACTTCTCAGGATTTATCGGTCAGACAGCAGAGCCAATCATAATGATGCTTGTGTTTACAATAATTGTTGCATTTATTATATTCCGTGGTGTTAACAGCGGTATTGAATCATCATCAAAGATAATCATGCCATTACTTATTGTGCTTGTTCTTGGTGTATCTGTATATTCACTTACAATTTCATATACAGACATTGATGGCACAACAAGAACAGGTTTACAGGGATTAGGTGCTTATGTAATTCCTAACATGAAAGGAATTACTGTTAAGCAGTTCTGTACAGTTCTTATGGATGCAATGGGACAGCTTTTCTACAGTTTAAGTGTTGCTATGGGTATTATGATTGCATATGGTTCATATGTAAGTGATGATGCTAATCTTGGAAAGTCAATTAACCAGATTGAGCTATTTGATACATTAGTTGCATTTCTTGCAGGTGTAATGATTATTCCTGCTGTATTTGTATTCATGGGAAGAGATGGAATGACAGCATCAGGTCCAAGTCTTATGTTTGTTTCGCTTCCTAAAGTATTTGATTCTATGGGATTTGCAGGAAATGTAATTGGTGCAATATTCTTTGCAATGGTATTCTTTGCAGCCCTTACAAGTGCAGTTTCAATTATGGAAGCTATTGTTTCAAGCTTTATGGATGAATTTAAGTTAAACAGAAACAAGGCTACAGCAATAGAAACTGTAATTTGTATAGCTGTTGCAGTTATCGTATGCTTAGGATATAACAAGCTGCTATTTGATATTAAGCTTCCTAACGGAGTACATGCACAGGTGCTTGATATTATGGATTATGTCAGCAATAATGTACTTATGCCAATAGTTTCTATAGGAACATGTATACTTATTGGATGGATACTTAAGCCAAAGACTGTTATAGATGAAGTTGAGAAAACAGGAATTAAGATGGGAAGAAAGGGCCTTTATACAGTTATGGTAAAGTGGGTTGCTCCAATTCTTTTATTCCTTCTTCTTCTCAAATCACTTGGAATTCTTACTATAATCTGATATGTAAGATATTACGTCAGAGGTTAACAAGAGGGTTTTTGTATGATTAGTAAAAAATGTTGTATAATCGCAATGGTTACACTTATATCAATTCTGACACTGACCGGATGCAGCACTATGTTAAAGAATCCGATGAAATATATTCTTTCTCAGGACGAAACCAGACAGGATAATTCAGATAAAGATAATGAAGCAGCATCAGAATCTGCAGATGATAACAAAGATGACAGTAACAGTGAGCCTGATATACGTGTATATGGAACAGAAGATAATACAGATTATTCCATTAATGGAATGCTGGCAATAGCTAAAGACATTAATTCAGATATGAATAATAAAGATGTTAAAGGAGTTGTTCTTGTTCTTAATAAGAAATACTCAGAAGATGTCAGATATTTTCTGTCACTTACAGTTAAGGATGATAAACCTCTTGTAATAATACCATATGATTATAACAACGGCAGTCCGGATTATAAGGTAACACAGGCGAAGGAGTATATTAATAAAGACTTTGATAAGACAGATAATGCCAATAATCAGTTACCAGAAGGATTTTTTGTTAATGTTAATGATTATATGATATTTGACATTGCGGACACTAAGAGATTAGATAATATAGATATTGTATATGATTATGTTGGAATTGATGCAGATGCATTATACAAGAATATGTATCTTAATGATGCTATAGTTATAGTTTCTTCAACTGCTGATGGAGAACTTTCGGAAGAACTTTCAGAAGCTGTATCAGGAAAGAATGCTGGTATTGTAGTAGTATCATGTAGTGAAGATGTATATATGAAGGGTGATTTTGCAGACTGTGGAGATAATATCTTCTATACAGACATGTCGCCTACTAAAGCGAGAATTATGCTGGCATTATTGTTAGATAATAATAGTGATTCAGACACATTTAAAAATGCTTTTACCAGGAGGAGAGTTTAATGGATTCAATTAAAGCACAGGACATTATAAGACACATTTTTAAGGATGAAGACAAGGGTGTTGAGTATGTAACCGGACTTTCAATTACAGACGGAGTAGAAGTTCTTACTAAAGTTCTTCCAGAGCTTATCAAGAAGGCACAGGAAAAGAATAATGTCAATGATGAAGGATATTTTAATGAAATAGGTAATGTGTATAGAAAGATTGTTGTAGATAAGCTTCTTAATGCTGACCACTTATGGACAATATATTGTGACAGCACAGGTTATCCATATATGGTTGATGATGATATAGTTGTATTATATGATTATACTAATCATGCCAGAGTAGAAGAACAGCTTGGAAAATATGGATATGACATTTCATATGGTATTGAGGATAAGGATTCAATGCAGTATGAGATAGCTCATTTATATCGTAACGGATGCAGGAATATCAGATTCACAGATGGCAAGGATAACGAGCTTATTGTTTCAAGAGAAGAGATTGGAACATATGACCAGTATATAAGAGAAGATTTCGTGACTAATCCAGGACTTCAGAATGCACTTATCAAGTTCTTCCAGGAGTACAGAAAGCCAGGAGATTCAACAGCTAAGGCGGCAATTTTAAGAGATAAAGAAGCAGAACTTAAGAAAGCTATCCGTAATGCGGATTACATGGTTCCTTGTACTAAGGAAGAGACAGATGAAGAGGTATCAATTTCACATCCATATGTTGATATTACTGATAAAGTAAGCCACAAAGAAGGTGAGAAAGTTCTTGCACTTCCAGTATTTACAGATGGTTTAGAGATGGAAAAATGTTATGCAGGTAAGCATGAGGATATGCTTTACACATATATGGAACTTCTTAAGACAGTAAAGGAATTGGGTGCTTCAGGGATAGTTATTAATCCTTTAGGAGTAAGTTATTACGTTCCGGTTGATATAATGAAGCAGCTTATAACAATGTAATAAAAGAATAAAATGTATATTTTAAAGACACACTGGTATCGTAATAACTGGTGTGTCTTTCTGAAATTCGGGAAGGAGGATGTGATGGAAAGAGTATATATTGCAATTGATCTAAAATCATTCTATGCAAGTGTTGAGTGTGTTGAACGAGAGTCAGACCCGCTTACCACTAATCTCGTTGTAGCTGATGAATCTAGAACAGCCAAAACAATATGTCTTGCAGTTACTCCTTCTCTTAAGAAATATGGACTTTCCGGACGAAGCAGGCTTTTTGAGGTAGAACAGAAGGCAAAAGAAATTGAGGAACGCACAGGAAAGAAGCTTGAATATACTGTAGCAGTTCCAAGAATGGGACTTTATATAGAATATTCGTCAAAGATATATTCTATATATCTTAAATATTTCAGTAAGGATGACATAACCGTATACAGTATTGATGAAGTATTTATTGATGCAACGGATTATATGAAGCTGTATAATATGACGGCAAGACAGCTTACCGCAAAAGTTATTGGGGATGTGTATGATACGACAGGAATAACGGCTACTGCAGGAATTGCACCGAATCTGTATCTGTGCAAGATAGCAATGGATATAGTTGCAAAGCATATACAGGCAGACAGCAAGGGTGTGCGTATCGCAGAATTAAGTGTTAATGATTACAGAAAAATGTTATGGAGTCATACGCCTCTTACAGACTTCTGGAGAGTTGGACCAGGTATATCAAGACAGCTTGAAAAACACGGAATAAAGACTATGGGGGATATTGCGAGAATGTCCCTTGAAGATGAGGACTGGCTGTATAAGCAGTTTGGTGTAGATGCGGAGATTCTTATAGATCACGCATGGGGATATGAACCATGTACAATTGCAGATATTAAGAAATATAAGCCCAAGGCAAGCAGCCTGTGTTCAGGACAGGTGTTAAAAGAACCATACACATTTGAAGATGCAAGGATTGTAGTTGGAGAGATGGCAGATGAGCTTGCACTTGATTTAGTAGATAAAGGCTTTGTGACGGATTCGATTGCGTTAAATGTAACTTATGACAGGGTAAATGTTGATAAAGGAACCTACAAGGGTGAAATCCATGTAGACAGATATGGGAGAGAAGTTCCACAGGGACTTAACAAATCTGTTTCACTTACGACATGTACATCTTCATCAAAACAGTTAAGAGAAGCTTTTCTTGATATATATGATAAATACACTGACAGAAAGCTGTATATCAGAAAGTTAAATCTTACAGTTGCCAATCTTACTAATGAGGGTTTTCAGCAGTTTGACATGTTTACAGACCAGACTCAGCTTGAACGCGAAAAGAAGATGCAGCACGCAATGCTTGATATTAAGAAAAAATATGGTAAGAATGCGGTGATGAAAGCTAATAATCTGCAGAACAAGGCGACTGCAATTGAAAGAAACGGTCAGATTGGAGGTCACAGGGCATAGCTTATGGGAAAATATGATGATATAATTAATATGAAATGGCCGGTACCGAGTAAAAGACCAAGAATGGATATGGAAAGCAGAGCTAAGATATTCCTGCCTTTCTCAGCATTGAAGGGTCTTGGCAATGCTATTGATGAGCAGAATAAAACCAAAGATAATATGAGAGAATACGAATATTTTGACGAGGAGAATAAGGGAGAAGAATTTTATGAGTAATACAATGAAAGAAAATAAAATGGGTACAATGCCTGTTAATAAGCTGCTTATTAATATGGCGCTGCCAATGATGATATCAATGCTTGTACAGGCACTGTATAATATTGTTGACAGTATATTTGTTGCAAGAATAAGTGAGGAAGCACTTACAGCGGTTTCAATGGCATTTCCAATGCAGAATCTTATGATTGGTGTTGCAGGCGGCGTGGGTGTAGGTACTAATGCATTGCTTTCAAGGGCATTAGGAGAAGGAAGGCATGAAGAAGCTGATAAAATGGCTGTGCAGGGTATATTCATAACGGCTTGCAGCTATATAATATTTCTTGCCATAGGGCTTTTCTTTGCCAGAGAGTTTTTTGTTATTCAGGGTGCTAATGAAGTGATAGCTGACTATGGTTATGATTATCTTTCAGTTATTCTTATAGTCAGCTTTGGTTGCCTGTTCCAGATGATATTTGAGAGGTTATTACAGGCTACAGGAAGAACATTTTACAGCATGATTACACAGGGTACAGGTGCAATAATTAATATTATTCTTGACCCGATACTTATATTTGGTCTGTTTGGTGCACCAAAGCTTGGTATTGTAGGTGCAGCAGTAGCTACGGTTGCGGGCCAGATTGTTGCAGCCGTTATGGCAGTGATATTTAATATTAAGGTTAATAAAGAGATACATATTACTTTTAAGGGATTCAGACCATCAGGAAAAAGAATTTGCAATATCTTATTCATAGGAATTCCATCAGTTATTATGATGGCGATTGGTTCTGCTATGACATTCTGTATGAATAAGATTCTGGTTGTATTCACATCAACAGCGGTTGCTGTATTCGGTGTGTATTTTAAACTTCAGAGTTTTGCATTTATGCCGATATTTGGTATGAACAGTGGAATGGTTCCTATAATTGCTTTTAATTATGGGGCAAAGAGAGAAGACAGAGTTATACAGACACTTAAGCTTGCAGTAATGTATGCAGAGATAATAATGATACTTTTTATGATTGCAGTTCAGATATTCCCGGTTCCAATGCTGTCAATATTTAGTGCATCGTCAGATATGATACGAATGGGAGTTCCTGCTTTAAGGACTATATCAATAAGTTTTATATTTGCAGGAATATGTATTATATGCAGTTCGTTCTTTCAGGCACTTGGAAGCAGCATATACAGCATGCTTGTATCATTTGTCAGACAGATAATATTCCTTGTGCCATGTGCTTATATTTTTTCTAGAACAGGGAATGTTAATCTTGTATGGTGGGCATGGCCGATTGCGGAACTTGCTTCAGTTGCATTAAGTGTGTTCTTCTTTGTGAGAGTCAAGAAGAAAAAGTTTGGCTTTATGGAACAGTAATGAGTAATACGATAAATAATGAAGGATGAGGAATGAGTATGAACAGACATATAGAGAAAGCTAAGGAACTGCGTTCACCGCAGAAATGCTATAATTGTGCCGAAACTATTATGATGGCATATGCTGATGATTTAGGTTTAACTGAGTCACAGGCAGAATGTCTTGGTTGTAATTTTGGCGGCGGTATGAAATGTGGAGGAACATGCGGTGCAATCACCGGGGGACTTATGGTACTCGGCGCACTTGGTGTAAGTAGTCCGGGTGCTGTCGGAGCATTTCAGAGAACAATAAGGGACAATCACAATGGAATGACTAACTGTGCTGACCTTTTAAGAGACAATGCTTTAAAGGGTGGTGAGAAGAAGGCTCATTGTGACAGTATGATTATGGAATCAATAAGGCTTATTGATGAGTTGACAGGTAAAGATAAGTAAAAATGCAATTTGTTTATTGATAATATTTATCAATAAGATATAGTGAATTATATAGTGAAATGTGATAAAGTAAGCGGGGTTAGGGTATTCTAACCTGCGCTTACTTTTTTTGTGCCTGTTAATGATAAATTTTCACCTATTGACACAAAATTAATAAGTGCTAATATAATGAATATATGAACGATTGTTCATATAATGATATGAGAGGGCGTGCCCGAAGGAGGTAAATATGTTTTTAGAGATTAAGGGAATCAAAAAGCATTATGGAGAAGGCGAAAGCCGGGTGGAAGTACTGAATGGTATAGACATAGAGGTTAATAAGGGGGAAATCGTTGTACTGCTTGGTCCATCAGGTTCTGGTAAATCAACACTGCTTAATATTATCGGTGGTATTGATGATGCAGACGAGGGTTACATATCTATAGATGGTGAGAAAACAGCGGATATGAATGAGAAGCGTCTTACACAGTACAGAAGAAAGCATCTTGGTTATGTTTTTCAGATGTATAATCTTATACCTAACCTTACTGTAAGGGAAAATATTGAGGTTGGTGCTTACTTAAGTGATAAGGCACTTAATACAGATGAGATTCTTAACACACTTGGACTTTCAGACCATGCTGACAAGAAGCCTAACCAGTTATCGGGTGGTCAGCAGCAGAGAACTTCAATAGGAAGAGCACTTATCAAGAATCCTGATATCCTGTTGTGTGATGAACCTACAGGAGCGCTTGATTACAACACATCTAAGGATATATTAAAGCTTATTGAAGATGTTAATAAGAAGTACGGTAATACTATAATAATAGTTACACATAATGATGCTATCAAGAATATGGCAGACAGAGTTATTACATTAAGAGATGGCAGAATCCGTAAGAACTATGTTAATGATAACAAGATACCGGCAGCAGACCTTGAATGGTAGGAGGAAATGATTATGAGAAATCCTTTAAATAAGCGTCTGCCAAGAGAATTAAAGCATGATTTTGGTAAATATCTTGTGATATTCCTGTTTATGGTTATGATGATTTCGTTAGTCAGCGGATTCCTTGTTGCAGACAACAGCGTTAAGCACTCATATGATGAGGGCTTTGAAAAATATAATCTTGAAGATGGACATTTTGCATTAGATAAAGAGCCTGACAGCTCACTTATTAATGATATTGAGGATAAGACTGACAGCAAACTTTATGACTTGAGATATTTTGAGGAAGATGAGGCTGACAGCGGTGCAACAATCAGAGTATATAAAGACAGAACAGAGGTTAATCTTGAGTGCGTTATGGAAGGTGAGATGCCTGCATCTGATAATGAAATAGCACTTGACCGTATGTATGCACAGAATGCGAAGATTAAGGTTGGAGACACAATTAAGCTCGCAGGAAAAGAATTGAAGGTTACAGGCTTTGTTGCAGTTCCTGATTACAGCTGCCTTTTTGAGAATAATTCAGACATGATGTTTGATTCAACTAATTTTTCTATTGCAGTTATGACTGATAAGGGCTTTGAAAATGTTTCAAGCAATCATGTCAAATATAATTATGCATGGAAATATAACAAAGAGGTTTCAGGAGATAAAGCAGAAAAAGAGGCTTCTGAAGATTTTCTTGAAAATCTTGGCGATGTTATCAAAGACTATGATACAAAGCTCATGATGAGTGGTAATACGGATATTATCAGTGTTTCTGATTATCTGCCAAGATATACTAACAAGGCTGTTAATTTCACAGGAGATGATATGGGTTCAGATAAGGCAACAATTATGCTTTTTGACTATATTGTAGTGGTTGTAATTGCATTTGTATTCGCTGTTACAACATCTAACACAATCAGTCAGGAGGCAGGTGTTATCGGAACTCTCCGTGCATCAGGCTATAAGAGGAGTGAGATTGTAAGACATTACATGGTCCTTCCTGTTGCTGTAACAATGGTCGCTGCTGTTGTTGGTAATATACTTGGCTACACTCTTCTGGAAAAGTTTTTTGTAAATGTGTATTATAACAGCTACAGCCTGTGTACTTACACGACATTGCTTAATGCAGAAGCATTTGTTGATACAACAGTTGTTCCGATTATTATTATGTTTGTTGTTAATCTTATTGTGCTTGAAAAGAAGCTCCGGCTTTCTCCGCTTAAGTTCTTAAGACATGAGCTTACTAACAGAAAGAGAAAGAAGCTTATAAAGTTAAGCCACAAGCTTCCTTTCATGACAAGATTCAGATTAAGGATAATGTTCCAGAATATACCTAATTATCTGACATTGTTCTTAGGAATACTGATTGCAGGTGCACTTGTTGTATTCAGTATCATGTTCGAGCCGCTTATTGATGATTATGCTGATGTTGTTAAGAAGTCACAGATATGTGATTATCAGTATGTGTTAAAAAGTCAGGCAGAAACTGATGCTTCTGGTGCAGAAAAGTACTGTGTGACATCGCTTGATACAACTGATGAAAAATATATGACAGATGATATTATGATATATGGTATTCAGGATAACAGCAGGTATGTTGATGTGGATATCAAGGATGATGAGATACTTGTATCTAATGGTGTAATGGTCAAATACGGACTTAAAAAAGGTGATACATTTAAATTGAAGGATCCTTATTCTGATGAAGAGTACGAATTCACAATAGCAGGAAGTTATAAATATGATGCTGCACTTGCAGTATTCATGACAAGAAAAAACTTTATTGATACATTTGACAAGTCTGATGATTACTTCACTGGATACTTCACAGACAAGAAGCTGACTGATATTGATGATAAATATATTGCGTCAACAATCACATATGAAGATCTTACAAAGGTGTCTAACCAGATGAAGGTTTCGATGGGTGAAATGATGTACATACTGAAGTATTTTGGAATTATAATGTTCGTACTTCTTATGTATCTGTTATCTAAACAGATTATTGAGAAAAATGCACAGTCAATATCTATGACTAAGATTCTTGGCTTCAAGAATGGAGAGATTGGGGGATTGTATATAGCTGCAACTTCAATTATGGTAGTTATATCACTTGTTGTTTCAGTTCCTTTAATCAATGTCATGCTTAAGTGGGCATTCTCATCATATCTGTACACTATGATGACAGGATATATTCCATACATGATAAGAAAAAGCTGCTTTGTTGAGATGGTTATTCTTGGAATTGTATGCTATGCAGTTGTTGCTGTGCTTCAGCTTGTGAAGATTTCTAAGATTCCTAAGACGGATGCACTGAAGAACGTAGAATAAAACCAGAATTTGCTTCTTGACAATACAAAAATAATTTAATAATATACTAACAAACAGTGAGTAGCATTACAGCATAAATCCGACTGTAATGGGGCTCACTGTATTTTTTTATGCGAAAAACACCATTGCAGTAGGAAAAGGAGGTAACAATGAAACTGAAAAAACAGTACGACTGCAATCTTGTTATGATGAATGATCTTATTGGTGGAAAATGGAAATTAAGAATTTTATGGCATATCATGAATGGAGATAACAGATTTTCCATGCTTGAAAAGACGATTGACAGTATAACACCAAAAGTTCTGATGTCGCAGCTTAATGAAATGGAAGAAAGTGGTCTGATATTAAAACATGTATTAGTCAGTACACCACCTAAAGTTGTTGTTTACGAGATAAATCCTGAATATTCAGGTATATGCGAAATAGTTAATATTGCCCATTCATTTTCCAGAATGTATGGTACAAAGAATAATATTGACATACTTACAAAAAAGTAAGTTCTTGTCAATAAACATAAGCTTATTTATAATCACCGTTGTTCACAGCATTTAATAAATGCTGTTTTTTAAAGAAAATAAGTTAGTGTATTCTAACAAAAGTAAGCGAAAAAGGAGCATGATGGTAATTATGATAAAGACATTTATTAAGAAAAATATAATTACATTGACTCTTGCGATACTTCTTCTGGTTTTGTCTGTTGTGTCGCTTTTTATAGGGGCAATTGATATTAATATAAAAAATTTTTTTATGGATTCACAGGCAATGGAAGTCTTTGTGATATCAAGACTGCCAAGGCTTCTGGCTATTCTGTGTACAGGAATAGGAATAAGTGTAGCAGGACTTATAATGCAGCAGTTGTGCATGAATAAATTTGTTTCACCAACAACCGGAGCAACAATTTCATCAGCACAGTTTGGAATTCTTCTTGCACTTATACTTGCACCAGATGCCACTATATGGGGTAGAGCAATATTTGCATTTGTAAGCGCAATATTTGGTACATGGATTTTTGTCTGGTTTATACAACGCATACAGTATAAGGACATTGTGATGGTTCCACTTGTAGGAATAATGTTTGGAAATGTTATTGGAGGAGTAACGAACTTCCTTGCCTACAAGTATGAAGTTACACAGGCATTATCGACATGGCTGGTAGGACATTTTTCAATGGTATTAAAGGGAAGGTATGAAATTGTTTATCTGACTGTGCCACTCGTTATACTGGCATTCATATTTGCTAATCATTTTAACATTGTGGGTATGGGAAAAGATTTTTCAAAGAATCTTGGAGTGCCATATAATTTTGTCCTTTTCGCAGGACTTACAATAGCAGCTATGATTACAGCATCAATTATAGTGGTTGTAGGTTCAATTTCTTATATAGGACTGATTGTTCCAAATGTGGTTGCAATGTTCAAGGGCGATAAGATAAGAGGAACTCTTGTTGATACCGCACTTTTTGGGGCTTTGTTTGTGCTGGTGTGTGACATTATTGGAAGAGTTGTTATTATGCCGTATGAACTTCCAATTGAACTTATAGTTGGAATACTTGGAAGTCTGATATTTGTAGCACTGTTAATATACAGACTTAAGCATGGAAGAAAGATTGTTAGTATTAAATTATTTAATGAGCAGAAAGAGGTAAATAATGAACAGGAAAAGAAATATATATAAGTTGATTATTCTTGCTGTTATCGTTCTGCTTGCAATGGCAGCTTATATGACAATAGGTGTTAAATTTCATAATGAGAGACTTATGAGATTTGCATTCAAAATAAGATACCCAAAACTTATTGCAATGATAATCACAGCATTCACAATAGGTGGGGCATCAATAGTGTTTCAGTCAGTTATAAATAATACTATTGTTACTCCGTGTCTTTTAGGAATGAATTCGCTTTATACACTTATACATACAGCAGTAGTGTTTTTCTTAGGGTCAGGCAGTATGCTTGTTATAAATGCGAATATGAGTTTTGCACTTGACCTTGTAATAATGGGTGTTGTAGCAACATTTATATATAGTTATCTTTTTAAAGTGACTAACCATAACGTGCTTTATGTATTGCTTATCGGGACGGTTCTTACATCATTCTTTTCGAGCATACAAAGCACACTGACAAGAGTAATGGATCCTAATGAATATGACACACTTCTTACTTCGTTAGTGGCAAGTTTCAGTAATGTTAATTCTGAAATAATAATTTTTTCATTGATTATAATTGCAGCAATTATTGTGGTATTTCGAAAAGAACTTGCAATGCTTGATGTGCTTACACTTGGAAAAGAGCAGGCTGTTAATCTTGGAGTTGATTATGACAAATGTATAAGAAGACTTTTACTGGCTGTTACATTATGTATATCGGTTGCTACAGCAATGGTTGGACCAATATCATTTCTTGGTCTGATAATTGCTAATCTTTCGAGACAAATGTTAAAAACATACCGCCATACACAGCTGATACTTGGTTCTGCATTATTTGGGATGATAGGACTTATATTAGGACAGCTTATAGTTGAAAGGGTGTTTATCTATGCAATACCTGTAAGTGTGTTTATTACAGTTGGAGGAGGAATATATTTCCTGTATCTGTTGCTTGCAGGAAAAAGAGCATAATACTAAGAAGGAGAACAATAATGGTTGTAGATAAATTGTTGAAAAAATATGACAAAAAAGTAGTTGTAGATTCAGTAAGCTTTTCTATACCAAAAGGCAAGGTTACATCATTTATTGGACCTAATGGAGCAGGAAAATCTACAGTTATGGGAATGATATCAAGGCTTATTGCTAATGATTCAGGTATTATTGAATTTCAGGGAAAGTCAATGCATGACTGGAAAAGTAAGGAACTTGCAAAGCATCTGGCAATACTTACCCAGAGCAATAATATACAAATGAAGCTCACAGTTGAAGAACTTGTGGCATTTGGAAGGTTTCCTCATTCAGGAGGAAGACTTAATGATAAGGATAAAGATATAATTAATAAGTCAATTGAATACATGGAACTTAATGAATTCAGAAACAGATTTATAGATGAATTGTCTGGTGGACAGAGACAGCGTGCGTATATTGCAATGGTTATAGCACAGGATACAGAATTTATTCTTCTTGATGAGCCTACGAACAATCTTGACATATATCACGCAACTAATCTTATGAAGATTATAAGAAAACTCAGTGATGAACTTGGAAAAACAGTTGTCACAGTTTTACATGAGATTAATTATGCAGCATTTTATTCTGATTATATATGTTCATTTAAAGACGGCAGGGTTGCCAAATTTGGCACAGTTGATGAGGTTATGACTAAAGAAGTCTTATCAGAAATATATAATGTTGATTTTGAAATAATGAATATACAGGGCAGACCATTGTCAATATATTATTAATTTATTATGGCTTAAGGTCCTGCATGCGGGCTTTAGCATATATGTATGATGTCAGTCGCGAAGCATTGTACAGAAAAATAAAAATAGAAGAGGATAACATATAATGAAAAAAATTACAGCTATATTATTAATGGCACTTATGGTTCTTTCACTTACTGCGTGTGGTAACCAGACCGGTAAGGATAATAATGGTTCAGAAGGAAGTACTGAACCAACAAGCGTAACAATAACAACATTAAATGGACAGAAAGAAGAGACACAGCTTGAGGTTCCATATAATCCTGAAAGAATAGCAATTCTTGACCTTGCTGCTCTTGATATAATAGATAGTATCGGTGTTGGTGACAAAGTTGTTGGAATGGCACAGACAAGCATTGATTATCTTTCTCATTATTCAGAAAACAAGAACATAAAGAATCTTGGTACAATAAAAGAAGCTGATATTGAAGCAGTTATGGAATGTGAACCAGATATAATATTTATCGGTGGAAGACTGTCAGCTTCATATGATAAGTTAAGTGAAATAGCTCCTGTTGTTTATCTTGCAACAGACAGCAGTATAGGACTTGTTGAAAGTACTTTGAAAAACGCAAGAACAATAGCATCTATATTTGGCAAAGAGAATGAAGTTGAGGATAAAGTTAATCAGTATAATAGCAGAATAAACAACTTAAAGAGTATTGCATCTGGAAAGAATGCTCTTGTAGGAATGACAACAAGCGGAAGCTTTAATATTCTTGGCAATGATGGAAGATGCTCAATTATAGGTAATGAGATTGGCTTCAATAATCTTGGAGCAACAGGAAACACTTCAACACATGGAAATGAGGCTTCTTTTGAAACAGTAGTTGCAAAGAATCCGGAATATATATTTGTTATGGACAGAGATAAGGCTATAGGAAAAGCTGGTACAGCATCTTCTAAGGAAATAGTTGAAAATGATCTTGTAAAATCAACTCCTGCATATAAGAATAATCATATTATTTATCTTGAAAATCCTAATGTATGGTATACAGCAGAGGGCGGAATTCAGGCACTTGATATGATGCTTAAGGATCTTGAAAAGGGTCTTGGAATGTGATACCGATAGGTAGTCGTATTATTAGTGGATTTATAGGCAGAAATTTGGAAAAACTGAATATTATTTTGATTTTTATTTTGAAAACACCTATAAGACAGTTCATTATGGAATGTCTTATAGGTGTTTTTGCTGAAAATTCTAAAAACTAGTTGGAAAGTACCTATAAATGCTTATGAAAAATGATATTTATAGGAACGGCAATTCCACATAAAGATAAAAACTCATTCAGGTTGACATCACAAGAATATGTATATATAATTACCACTGGTAATTAACAGAAATAATTAATAGAGGTAATTAATGAAATGATTACCTCCTGAGACCATATAACTTAAGGAGACGAATGTATTATGAAACCAGACAAGATTAAGAGAATGCTGGATGCCTGTTATCTGGCTAAGAGAATCAGGGAACTGCTGCCGGAACTGCCAGATGGGGTTGCGCCTGCTTATATCCAGTATATTGATGTAATTCATCATCTGTTGGAGACTAATGATTGTGTTAAGATTTCTGATATCAGTGACTGGCTTAATCTTCCAAGACCGGGTGTTACACGTACTGTTAAGGAGATGGAAGCTAAGGGATATCTTAAGAAGACTACTTCACAGGAAGATGCGAGGATAACTTATATTACGGTTACGGATAAGGGAGAAGAGTTGTCTAAGAAGTATGATGCGGATTATTACAGCCGCCTTAGTGAATATCTGACGGACATTACTGATGAAGAGGCTGATTCTATGATTGCAACTATTAACAAATTCTACAAGGTGATGAGCGAAAGGAGAGTTGATATTGAATAATTCAAAATCAGATTTTACACAGGGAAGTATATTAGGGAAGCTGATTCCTTTTATGATGCCTATACTTGGGGCGTTAATACTACAGGCGGCATATGGTGCAGTAGATTTGCTTGTTGTAGGAAGATTTGGAACGACGGTTGGGTTGTCGGCGGTATCTACAGGCAGTCAGATATTGAATCTTGTTACCTTTGTAATCACGCAGTTTGCAATGGGAATTACGGTGCTTATTGCACGGTATATTGGGGCAAAGAAAGTGGAACAAATCGGCGAATTGTTAGGAGGAGCCGTGACGGTATTTACAATCATATGTATTATATTATTTGTTGTGATGGT
>ERZ772897.1829-NODE-1829-length-20500-cov-6.244852_pt1 | contig 20500 bp, 18 predicted proteins | sample MGYA00512125_ERZ772897 | MGnify/ENA primary metagenome ERZ772897 (study PRJEB29015, sample SAMEA2737660) | human gut metagenome | biome: human gut; feature: human-associated habitat; material: faeces | place: China | collected 2012 ... | reverse complement strand
TCGCCTCGCTGCTGCTCGTGGCGCCGGCCGTCGCGCTCGGCACGGGGCGCGCGCTGCTCCTGCCCGTGAAGACGTTCCTGAGCCTCGGCGCGGTGCTGCTCGCAGGAGAGACGGTGCCCTGGCACGCGCTCACGGGGGCGCTCGCGTCGCTGCGCGTGCCGCAGACGGCGATCTTCCTGCTCGACACGACGCTCCGGGGCATCTTCGTGCTCGGGCAGGAGGCGGGGGCGCTGCTCACGGCGCTGAAGCTCCGCTCCGTGGGGCACAACCGGAGGAAGCGGCGGGCGTCGGCGAGCATCGCCGGCACGCTCTTCCTGCGCGCGCACGTGCTTTCCGCGCAGACGTACGAGGCGATGGTGTGCCGCGGCTTCACGGGCGAGTATCCGCGCCGCCTCCCGGCAGACGACGGGCGCGCGCTGCCGCGCTACCTGCTGCTCCTCGCGGCGCTCCTGGAGCTTTTCTTGTTCCTCTGGCTGGAGGGCGCGCGTGCGCGCTGGGGGGTGTGATGATGATCGAGCTGCAGGATGTCTGCTTTGCCTACGACGGCGTGCCGGCGCTCCGCCATGTGACGGCCACGGTCGAAAAGGGGGAGACCGTCGCGCTGCTCGGGCCGAACGGCGCGGGGAAGTCGACGCTGCTGCGCCTTCTCAACGGGCTCGTGTTCCCCGAGATCGGGTGCTACCGCTTCGAGGGAGAGGAGATCACGGCGCGACGGCTGCGGGAGCACCGCTATGCGAAATGGTTCCACCAGCGCGTGGGCTTCGTCTGGCAGAATCCCGCCGCGCAGCTCTTCTGCGCGAGCGTGCGCGAGGAGCTCGCTTTCGGCCCCGAGCAGATGGGTCTCCCCGCGGACGAGGTCCGGCGCCGCGTCGACGACGCGCTCTCGCTCTGCGGCATCGCGCACCTCGCGGAGCGCGCGCCCTACACGCTCTCCGGCGGTGAGCAGAAGCGGACGGCGATCGCGGCGATCCTCACGATGAACCCCGCTGTCTGGACGCTTGACGAGCCGCTCGCTTCGCTCGACGAGGCGGGCGCCGCGTGGCTCACGGATTTCCTGCGCGCGCTCAAGCGGGCGGGCAAGACGGTGATTTTCTCGACGCATGACACGGCGCTCGCCGACGCGCTCGCAGGCGTCCGCTGGCAGTTCACGCCCGCGCGCGAGGTGCGCGTGGAGCGGTGAGCGCGGCGCGGATCGGTCCGTGCTTAATCCGCCGCACGTCGCGGGGATTTTAGCGGCTGGAAGGCCGCTTTTTTCTTTTGCCAGAGCGCGGCGCGTGTTATAATGAGGCGTGACGTGATATGGGCGGCGCGCGCTCGCCGCGGGTACAGACAGGGGAGACTATATGATTAAGATGATTTTTTCCGATATGGACGGCACGCTGCTCGACGGCAGGGGAGCGCTGCCGGATTGGTTCGATGCGCTCGCGGCGGAGCTCGCGCAGCGCGGCGTGCAGTTCGTGCCCGCGAGCGGGCGGCAGTATTTCTCCCTCGCCGACACGTTTTCCCGCTACCGCGCGCAGTTCATCTTCCTCGCGGAGAACGGCACGAACGTCGTCTATCACGGGGAGACGATCTTTAAGTTCCCGATGGACCGCCAGGCGGCCGTCGCCATGCTTGAGGAGGTCCACGCGGCGGACCCCGGCATCTTCTGCGTGCTCTGCGGGCTCAAGGACGCCTATGCGCTCGCGTCGCAGCAGCTGCCGGAAAATGTCGCCGAGCTGCACAAATACTACACGCACGCCTCCTGGGTGCCCGCGTTTTCTGCGGTGGACGATGAATGCATCAAGGTCTCGTTCTACGACGTGACGGCGCACTCCAAGGAGCGCATCGAGCCGCTCACCGCGAAATGGCGCACGTCGCAGCAGGTCGTGCTCTCGAGCGACTACTGGCTCGATGTCATGGCGCCCGGCGCGAGCAAGGGCGTCGCCGTGCGCGCGCTGCAGGAGCAGTTCGGCGTCCGGCCGGAGGAGTGCGCGGCGTTCGGCGACTACCTTAACGACGTCGAGATGCTCAAGGCCGTCGGCGCGAGCTTCGCGATGGCGAACGCGCACCCGGACGTCAAGGCGGTCGCGCGCTACGAGACCGCGAGCAACGACGAGGGCGGCGTCCGCGCCGGCATCCGTCGGCTCGAGGAGATGGGATTGATCTGAAGGCAGCCGGGAACGCGTGTTTCCGGCTGTTTGCTTTGGGAGCAATGTTCGTTCGGTTGCTCTGGGTGCACGGAGGCGCCGCGCGGGCGGCAGGCAAGAGGAGGATTTGGGATGAAACTCGACTATCACATGCATTTTGAGAAAGGCTCGTACGATGAGGAATGGGCGGAGGGATTTTTCGAGGCGGCGCAGCGGCGCGGCCTCGATGAGATCGGCATCAGCGAGCACAGCCACACGTTCCCCGAATTCCGGGAGCTCTACTATCACGACCTCATCCTCGATGACAGCTTCATCGGCAAATTTCAGCAGAAATGGCTGCAGTCGAACAAGTTCAAGTACACGCTCGACGATTACTTTCGCTTCATGGAGAAGCTGCGGCGGCGTCACCCCACCGTCAAGACGGGCATCGAGGTCTGCAACTTCGAGCAGCAGGAGAAGGTGCGCGACATCCTGCGGGACTATCCGTTCGACTACATCATCGGCTCCGTGCATTTCCTGCGCGGCTGGGCGTATGACTCCGCGGAGATCAAGGCGGAGTGGGACCGCCATCCGCTCGAGGAAATCTACGAGTGGTACGCCGAGGAGGTGGAGAAGCTCGCGGCGAGCGGGCTCTACGACGTGCTCGGCCATCCGTTCAACATCCGCCTGTTCCGCTACCTGCCGGACTTTGACGTGACGCCGTACCTCACGCGCGTCGCGCGCGCGATGGCGAAAGCGCACATGGCGGTCGACGTCAACACGGGCACGTACTACCGCTATCCCATCCAGGAGATCTCGCCCTATCCCGACTTCATGCGTGTGGCAGCGCACTACGACCTGCCGATCATCACCTCCTCCGACGCGCACAAGCCGGAGGACTGCGGCGCGTATAACGACGAGGCCGTCGCCTACGTCCGGGACTTCGGCTACACGCACCTCCTGCATTTCGAGCAGCGCCGGCGCACGGAAGTGCCGCTCGGCTGACGCTCTGCGGATCTCAGGAAATGCGAAGAAAGACGCTGAGAAAAATTGTACATAATTAGATTACAATAGAAAATAATTCAAAAATCGTTGACAAAATCCGAAGGATGAAATATAATACAATCAAAGAGAAGGAAAAGGGATTCCCGGTACGGGAGGTCTTCTCGAGAAGGAAAGTGAAACGTAGTACAAAGGTCGTAACCGGATTTCTACATCATGCACTTGATTTTCAGGTGACGATTTCCGATAATACTTGCAAAGAAACGGCATCCGCTGGATGGCCGGGAACGTGGTCTGGAAGAGACTGAGGAGGGTCATTCCGGATGGCCCAGCAAGTAATAAGGAGAGTCACATCATGAAAGTCAAAGTTTATTCCCAGTGGATGGAAGAAGTCAAAGTTTCCGTCCGTACGAAGCAGTTCACCAAGGCAGCAAGGCTGATGGGACATCGCGATTTCGCCAGCTTTGCCGCTGTAGATGACAGGGTCGGCCGTCATCGGAAGACCGCAAAATCTTCCGATCAGCAGGCAGTAGCGGAGTGGCTCGATCGCCGTGTCGTTGGGAAAGTGAACAAAGGGGCTGCATGATGTGAAATGCCATGCAGGAAGACGGCTGTGGAAGCTGGTCTTGAACATGTGGAAGTACACCCTTCCCACCGTGTGAATGCAGGCAATAGATGAGGATCGTTCCTGACAGCGAGAGACCGCCATGCGAAAGTTCGCATGGCGGTCTCTCATTTTTGCGTGGATGTTTTGCGTGGGCGTTTTGCGCGCGGAGGCTTTCGTGCAGAGCTTTCCGCGTGGGGCGTTTCCTGGCTGCGGCACGGAGATGCGGGTACGGCGCGTGCTCACGTGCGGAGGCGAGGCTGTGGGTGAGATGGCGCCGCTCCTCAGAGAAACAGAAAGGGCGGAGGCGCTGCCTTTGGCAGCATCTCCGCCCGGATGTTCCTCACGCGGGAATCACTCCGCGGCGCCGACGCAGTCGTTGAGCCCCTGGATGAGGGCGTCGACATCGATGCCGTGCGCGAGCGCGCCCTGCTCGATGTTCTCGAAATGCGCCGCCGCGCAGCCGAGGCAACCCATGCCGGCGCTCATGAAAACTTCCGCCGTATCCGGATATTTCTGGACGACTTCGAGGATGCTCATATCTTTCGTAATTGCCATGTCAAAAACCTCCTGACAAATCGTTCTGATCGATGAGATGGGAAAACCCGCCTGGGGTACCTTCCATCTGTTTGGCATTATAGCATAGAATCCCGTGCATTTCACTAACAAATGTTACAGATAAGGCGTCAGGTGCTTTGGATATGCAGTTCGCGGCAGAGTGCGTTTTGCAGGACACTTGAGAAATTGATGTTGTTCGCTTTCGCAAGATTGTTCAGCCAGGCAGGGATCGAGAGCGTCTTCTTGACCGCCTTGGCATTGTACTTCTTGTCGTAGGCGAGCTGGTCGAAGGGGACGGCCATGAGGAACTGGCGTCCCTCCGGGTGCAGTGCTGCCGGGTCGGAGGGGGCGGGATAGTCTTTCGGCGCGGTGCCCTCGAGGTAAAGGCCGATGGCCTCTTGTGCCATCGAGAGCGCTTCTGCGAGCGTGTCTCCCTGTGTCCCGCTTCCAGTCCCTTCTTGAGTTCTTTTGCGTGCAGTGGGACGATGACTGTGGTTTGCGTTTTTGCGTTGAAGAGCTTTTGGTGCGAGCCGTTGTTGCTCTTGATGCGGACGAAGCCGTTTTCTTGAGCAGGCGAATCATAGCGGCGGGCGTGAGGGGCATAGGCTGCGACGGATATCCTCGTGACGGTCGGCGTCATCATAGCGGCGGGCGTGAGGGGCATAGGGGAGCTCCTCTTTTGGCATCATTATAACACGTAATGATACGTAACAAAAAGGCCTCAAAGAACGGGGTGGAAATTTCCTTCCATCCGCGTTAGAATAAGGAGGACATGATTGCGTGACAGGAGTGATGGTTCTTGGGTCTTGTAGTTGGGACGGTCTTCGGGCTGCCCGTTTATACGTATGGGCTCGTCGTGCTCGCGGCGGTGCTGCTTGGCGCGGGCGTCGCGTGGGGGAACGTGCGCCTGCATCATGAGCCGACGGGGCCGCTGCTCGACCTCCTGCTCTGGGGACTGCCGCTCGCGCTCGTCTGCGGCAGGCTCGGGTTCGTGCTGCACCATCTCGATCGCTATACGAGCCATCTCCTCGATGTCTTCTGCGTCACGCAGGGCGGGCTCTCCTTCTACGGCGGGATGCTCGGCTTCTTCCTCGCGGTCTGTGCGTACAGTCTCATCCACGGCGTGAGCGCCTGGCACTGGCTCGACCTGCTCGTGCCGGCGCTGCTCATCGCGCTCGCCGTGCACGAGCTCGGCATCTTCGGCATGCAGCTCACGATGGGCTCGCCGTTCCCCGCGGACATGCCGAACGACCACACGCTTGCGGAATACATCGAGTACCGCTACCGGCCGATGGGATTCGAGAACATGCTCTATTTCTTCCCCGTCGCGCTCTATCAGGCGGGGCTGCAGCTCGCGCTCTTCCTCGTCATCGCGCTCGTCGCGTTCGTCGACGGGCGGCTGCTGCACCGGCTGCAGCCGGGCTGCCTCTTCCTGCTGGGGCTCGGCGGCGCGGCGGCGATTCGGCTCGGCTGCGGGTTCTTCTACCTGCACTCGGATCCTGGCAGCGTGCTGCCGCTCGGGCGCCTGCTCTCCGGCGGGACGCTGCTCGCGGCGGCCGCGCTTTTCGTCTATCGGAGCCGCGCGCGGCAAGGGCTCTTTTGATAAGGAGGAATCTTCTTGGTATCGTTTCGCTCAGAGAGGCGTCCGCGCTGGCGGCTGCGGCTCCTGCTCCTCGTGATGTTTCTCGCCATCCCGTTCCTGCTCGCCAGCCCGAAGCCGATGACAGCAAGCATGGTGGCGGACAGCGAAAACGGCACGAAGGTGCTCGTGCTCAATTATCATAAGGTCGACAATATGAACATCTCGCTCTCCGTGCTGCCGGAGGACTTCGATCGGCAGATGAAGTACCTGAGCGAGAACGGCTATCATACGATCACGCCGGACGAGCTCTACGACAGCCTCGCGGGCAATGCGGAGCTGCCGGAGAACCCCGTGCTCATCACGTTCGACGACGGCTATGAGGACAACTATCAGAACGCCTATCCAATCCTCAAGAAATATGATTTCAAGGCGACAATCTTCGTCATCTCGAGCTTCCTCGGCGTCTATCCGAACTATCTCACGTGGGACCAGGCGCGCGAGATGGATGCAAACGGCATCTCCATCCAGTCGCATACGGTCGACCACAAGTCGATGACGGACCTCTCGGATGACGAGCTGCGCGCGGAGCTCGTGAACTCCAAGAAGAAGATCGAGAAGGAGCTCGGCCACAGCGTGGACTACATGGCGTACCCGACGGGCACGTACAACCTCCACATCGCGGAGCTCGTGAAAGAAGCGGGCTACAAGGCGGCGTTCACGATCAAGTACGGCAACGTGGACAAGGCGAGCAATATCTACGCGCTCGAACGCGTGCCGGTGTTCCACACGGAGGACACGAACAAGTCGTTCCTCGAGCGCATCCGCTACACGCCGATCTTCGAGCGGTTCGGCTGGATCAAGAGCTGAGGCGGCGCGCGGAAAAGGGAAAAGCGAAAAAGTGAAAAAGGAAAAGGATGGTTCCCGCGGCAGGGTGCGGCGGGAGCCATCCTTTTCGTATGCGTTTCGTTATGCGTCGGATCGAGTCTGAGGTTGCCGCCGTCGCGCGCGAAGCGCCGCCAAGAGGCGCGCGCCCGGCGCGGCGGGCGATCCGGCGGGTTGCCTCCGCCTCACGCCTCCGCGAAGACGAGCTCCGGCGCCTGCTCGATGAGGCCGATCCGCGCGGCGAGGTCGTAGAACGTGCGCAGGCCGTCCAGGTATTCCTCCGTAAGGTCCCAGTGGATGACGCCGCCGAGGTAGGTGTCGAGCTCGGTGTAAGTGAAGGGCTTCTCGCCGAGGACGGAGCGGATGGCAGCGTCCTTGTGCGCGAGGCCGTAGGCGAAGCTCTCGCGGATGGCGCGGCTCACGCGCGCGAGCGCCTCAGGCCGCTCTTCGGCGAAGCTGCGTCCCGCGACCCAGAGCGCGTAGACCATCTTCTTGCCCGTGAGCTTCTTCCACTCGGCGCCGAGGTCGTAGACGTAGAGGCTCGGGCTCGCGTGGTGGTAGAGGTAGAGCGCGTCGTCGCCGATGAAGAGCGCCGCCGTCGCGTCCTCCGGCACGGGCTGCTCGACGGAGAGCGTGCGGACGCTGTACGTCGGCACGGCACCGTAGCCGCTCTGCAGGATGATCTTTAAGAGTGCATGCGACGTCGCGCTCTTGGCGGTCAGCGCGATGCGGTCGTCCTCGATGGCGTCGATGGGCTTCTTCGAGAGGAGCAGGATGCTCTCGACGGCGCCGTCCGTCGAGACGCAGGGGCCGCGCAGGATGCGCAGCTTCTCCGCGTGGCGCGCGTAGAGGATGGATGAGACGTTGCTCACGTCGAGGCGCCCGGCGATGAGGTCGCTGTTGAGCACAGCGGGGACGCCGCGCGCGATGGCGAGCCCGTCCGCGCCGCCGTGCGCGTAGCCGTAGGCGAGCGGCAGGACATTGAGGAAGTCAATGTGGCCGACGCGTGGCAATGATTCTGTCATAGGCAGAGCCTCCTTGAGCGGGAAGGCGCTTTTGCCGCCGCACTTCCCATGATTTCCTCTTCATTATACATGGGATGTCGCGCTTCCGCAAAAGTTTCTCTTGTTTTTCCTTTGCTTTTTCTGCCTTGGCGCGGCAGCGGCGCCGGCCCGGAAAAAATCGGAGAGAAAGGAAGCATTTTCATTCCGTTTATTGTATAATAGAGAGGAAATCGGAGAGAAGGGACGGACGCCATGTCGGTGGAACGGGAGGCCGTGATCTCGAATGAGAGCGGCATCCATGCGCGCGTCGCGGCGATGATCGTCCAGCGCGCGCGGGAGCTCAGCGAACAGTATCATACGAAACTCTACCTGCGCGGCACGCGCGGCGAGCGGTTCCTCATGCGCAGCATCATGAAGCTCATCGCGCTCAAGACGCGCCGCGGCGACGTCGTGTTCGTGACGGCGGAGGGCGGCGACGAGCAGCGCGCGGCGGAGGAGATGGCCTCGTTCCTCGAGGGCGACCTCGAGATGCACGAGCCGCAGGAGCTCCACGAGGTGGACAAGCTCTTGCACGAGAACGCGCTCATGCAGGAACGCCTGCAGATGATCCTCGAGGCGGTGCAGGACGGCATCTGCGTCGTGGACAAGAGCGGCATCATCACCTATGTGAATCCGTCGTACCTGCGCATCGTCCACAAGACGATGGAGATGGTGATCGGGCAGAACGTCTTTACGCATGCGCCGCACGGCAACCGCGTCGGCGTGCTGCGCTCAGGCGAGGCGCGTATCGGCGTCATCAGCCACAAGAAGAACGGCACGACGGTCGTCGCAAATGTCAATCCGATCTTCGTCGACGGCGAGATCGCGGGCGTCGTCTCCGTCATTAAGGACATCACGGAGATCCAGAACCTCATGGAGCGGCTCACGCAGGTATCCGCGCGCGCGGAGTACCTCGAGCAGGAGCTCCTGCGCACGAAGAAGACGGCGTCGGCGTTCGGCAGCTACATCGGCAGGAGCGGCAAGGTCGTTGACGTCCTCGCGCTCGCCTCGAAGGCGGCGGCGAGCTCCGCGACGGTGCTGATCCGCGGCGAGAGCGGCACGGGCAAGGAGGTCATCGCCGAGGGCATCCACTACGCGAGCTCCCGCCGCCGCGGCCCCTTCATCCGCGTGAACTGCGGCGCGATCCCGCCCGCGCTCCTCGAGTCTGAGCTCTTCGGCCATGAGAAGGGCGCGTTCACAGGCGCCGTGAAGCGCAAGCTCGGCAAGTTCGAGCTCGCCAACCACGGCACGATCTTCCTCGACGAGATCGCCGAGATGGACAAGAACATGCAGGTGAAGCTGCTGCGCGTGCTCCAGCAGAAGGAGTTCGACCGCGTCGGCGGCGAGGAGACCGTGCACGTCGACGTGCGCATCATCGCCGCGACGAACCGCGACCTCGAGCAGATGATGAAGGAAGGGGACTTCCGCGACGATCTCTATTACCGGCTCAACGTCATCCCCATCCTGCTGCCGCCGCTTAGAGAGCGCGTCGACGACATCCCGCTCCTCGTCGAGCATTTCATCGGCAAGATCAGCGGCGAGCAGAAGAAGCCCGTGCGCGGCATCACGCCCGAGGCGATGGAAGTGCTCATGCACTACCGCTGGCCTGGCAACGTGCGCGAGCTCGAAAATGTCATCGAGCGCGTGATCACGCTCATGGACACGCCGGAGATCACCGCCGCCGCGCTGCCCTCGTACCTCAAGGGGGAGATCGCGGCGCGCGAGGTGCAGGAGAGCCGCCTCACAGATGGCGCCGTTCTGCCGTGGGAGGAGTACGAGAAGCGCATCATCGCCTACGCGCTCGAGAAATGCGGCAGCTTCAACGCCGCGGGCCGCGCGCTCGCGCTCACGCACAAGACCGTCGCGGCGAAGGCGCGGAAGTACGGCCTCGTGAAGTGATGGGGAAAATTTCCCCAACCTCTGTAAAATTTCCCAACCAATCGGCGCAAATTGGTAAAAATTACCAGAAACAATTTCCAAACATACGGTTCACGCCGAAGGGCTCAAGATAATGCTCCCGAAGAATCCGCTTCTGTCGGGCTTCGACGGGATTGTTATAAAAATTTTCCAGCCTGCGAAAAGTTGGCACACTGTATGCAATATAATTGGGTATATGCATCAGTGGTGCGGCAGGCACCGCTGCTCATCTAGTTCCTAAGAAAGAGGTATTTCAAATGACGGAAGCAAATGTAACGATCGAGAACAAGACTGGTATCCACGCACGCCCGGCATCGGTATTCGTGCAGACGGCGACGAAGTTCAAGTCCAAGGTGCAGATCAAGGCGAAGGGCAAGACGGTCGACGCGAAGAGCATCCTCATGATCATGAGCATGGGTCTTGTGAAGGGCACGGACATCACGATCTGCGCGGATGGCCCGGACGAGGCTGAGGCTGTGAAGGCGCTCAAGGACCTCGTTCTCTCCAAGTTCGGCGAGGAATAAGCCAAGCAGAGGGGCATCGGCCCCGGCAAAGGCCCGCCTGCGTATCGCGGACGGGTCTTTTTGCCACATCTGCAAGGGGAAACTACGCAAAGATTTTGGGGGAAAGATTATGGCAGAGAAAATTCGTGGCAAGGGCGTGATCTCCGGGATCGCCATGGGTAAGATCATGCTGGCGGGGCAGAATCTCGACGGCTATCTCGTGAGCTACCAGCCAGAGGATAAGGAGACGGAGAAGGGGAAGGCCAAGGCGGCGCTCACGGCGGTCGCCGAGCAGCTGCGCGAAGGCATCGAGAAGATGCAGAAGAACGAGAAGACGAAGGAGCAGGCGGCGATCCTCGAGGCGCACCGCATGATGGTGCAGGATCCGATGATGGCGGACAACATCGAGCAGAAGATCGACGAGCTCGGCAACGCGCCGCGCGGCGTGCTGCGCGCCGCTGAGGAGCAGGCGAAGATGTTCGAGCAGATGAACGACGAGTATTTCGCCGCGCGCGCCGTCGATCTCCGCGATGTCGGCAAGCGCATCGCGAAGTTCATCCTCGGCGTCAAGGAGCCGGAGATCGGCGATGAGAAAGTCATCCTCTGCGGCCGCGAGATCGAGCCGTCCGTCATCGCGGGCATGCCGACGGAGAAGATCGCGGGCGTCCTCCTCGGCTCCGGCTCGACGACGGCGCATGCCGTCATCATCGCCAAGGCACGCGCGATCCCGACGATCGTTGGCCTGAACAAGGAAGACCGCATCGACAAGATCGCCGACGGCGACCACGTCATCATCGACGGTGAGCGCGGCGAGATCACGATCAACCCGACGCCGGACGAGATCGCCGCCTACAGCGACAAGATCAAGAAGCAGCAGGAGCTCGCGGCGCACTACGCGGCGCTCAAGGACCTGCCGGCAGTGACGCCGGACGGCGTCAAGGTCGAGCTCATGGCGAACATCGGCACGCACATGGACGTCGACAACGCGATGAACTACGGCGCCGAGGGCGTCGGCCTCTTCCGCTCGGAGTTCGTCTTCATGGGCCGTCAGGAGATCCCGACGGAGGAGGATCAGTTCAAGGCGTACAAGGAAGCCGTCGAGAAATGCAAGGGCAAGCTCTGCGTGATCCGCACGATGGACATCGGCGGCGACAAGCCGCTGCCGTACCTCAACATCCCGCATGAGGACAACCCGTTCCTCGGCTACCGCGCCGTGCGCATCAGCCTCCAGCGCAAGGATCTCTTCCTGCCGCAGCTCAAGGCCATCCTGCGCGCGGGCGTCTACGGCAAGGTCGCCATCATGATCCCGATGATCATCAATGTCAACGAGTTCAAGGAGGTCAAGGCGCGCATCGAGGACGCCAAGGCGGAGCTCGTCCACGAGGGCAAGAGCTACAGCGACGACGTGCAGGTCGGCATCATGGTCGAGACACCGTCGGCGGCCGTCATGACGCCGGTGCTCGCGAAGTATGTGGACTTTTTCTCCATCGGCACGAACGATCTCGTGCAGTACACGCTTGCCTGCGACCGCGGCAACGCGAACATCTCGTATCTCTACAACCACTTCAACCCGTCGGTGCTGCGCCTCATCCAGCGCACGATCCAGAGCGCACGCGACAACGGCATCTGGGCGGGCATGTGCGGCGAGATGGCGTCCGATCCCTACGCGGCTGTGCTGCTCATGGGCATGGGCATCCATGAGCTCTCCATGAGCGCGCCGAGCATCCCGCGCGTCAAGGAGATGCTGCGCAAGACGACGTCCGTCAAGGCGAAGGAAGTCCTCGCCGACGTCATGAAACTCGAGGACGGCGACGAGATCCGCGAGTACCTCCACAAAGTCCTCTGATTCCAGGGAGCGCGAAGCGCTTCATCCCATTGCTACAACCAAGGCGCCCTGCCGGCTGAACATGTCGGCAGGGCGCTTTTTTGCTGGCGATCATCGCGGCCCGGCGTAGCGGAAACGCACCTCAAGAAACCGTCCGTTTGTTGCAAATGTCACAGAAATCCGGTGCCCGCTCCCGTATGCTGTAGGTGTGAGCAAAATCTGCGAAACGCGAAGCAGGAGTGAGAGAGGGATACGAAAGGACGTGACAGCGATGGCAGACGAGAAGGCACAGGAGACGAAACAGGCGGCGTGCACTTACTGCGGCGCAGCGGAGCTCGAGGAGCAGGACGGGCTCCTCTACGAGTGCGGGAGCTGCGGCACGCTCTACTGCGACACGTGCAGCGAGGGCAAGGGCTGCCCGAACTGCGGCGCGCCGCTGAGTCAGGCGCACCCGATCGAGCCCATGGGCATGAGCAGCTGGAACCCGAACCAGGGCGGCTGACAAACGGCACGGCGGTGCCAGACGGCGGGAATCCTCACGCGCGAGCGGAGGGTTCCCGCCGTCTTGTTGCGCGGGGCGGCCATTGCCATGCGGGCGCCATCAGCAAACGGAGATTTCCTATGGGAAACGGCGGGGGCCGGACCCTTTCGCGCGGCGTCTCGTTTGACAGGCATCGGGGGGATGTTACAATAGAAGGAAAGAAGAATCTGGACGAAATGAGGAGGCAGGGCTATGGACGGGAGGAAGAAGATCATCGCCGTCGCGCTCGCCGTCGTGCTCGCGGGGGCGGCGGCGCTCGCGTACCGCGCGCATGAGCAGGCGGCAGAGCAGGCGGCGGCGCGGACGCTCACGCTGTCGGGCAACGTCGACGTGCGCGAGGTGACGCTCGCGTTCCGCGAGAGCGACCGCATCAAGGAGCTGTTCGTCGAGGAGGGCGACACGGTGCACGCGGGCGACGTGCTCGGCAGGCTCGACACGGAGGAGCTCGCCATCAACCTGCGCAAGACGGAGGCGCAGATCGCCGGGCAGGAGAGCACGGTGGAGAAGCTCAGGAACGGCACGCGCAGCGAGGAGATCGCGCAGGCGCGGCAGGAGCTGCGCGCGGCGCGCGCGGCGGCGGAGAACGCGTCCGGCGTCTACGCGCGCCGCCAGCAGGTCTACGATGACGTCGCGGGCGTGAGCGAGCAGGAGCTCGAGAACGCGCGCACGGACGCGGAGGCGAAGGCGGCGTCGGCCGAGGCGGCGAGGGAGAAGCTCGCCGAGGCGGAAAACGGCGCGCGCGCCGAGGACATCCGCGCGGCGGAGTCCTCGCTCGCAGCGCTCAAGGAGGAGCGCGCGCGCCTCGCCTACCTGCTCGACCAGTCGGAGCTCAAGGCGCCCGCGGACGGCGTGATCCGCTCGCGCCTCCTCGAGCCCGGCGACATGGCGGGGCCGTCGGCGCCCGTCTTCAAGCTCTCGCTGCTCGGCAAGAAATGGGTGCGCGCCTACGTAAAGGAGACGGACCTGCCGCGCCTCTACGAGGGACAGGCGGCCGAGGTGCACATAGATGGCCATGACGGTGCGATCGCGGGGCAGGTCGGCTACATCTCGGACACGGCGGAGTTCACGCCGAAGACCGTGCAGACGGACGAGCTGCGCACGGCGCTCGTCTACGAGGTGCGCGTCTACGTCGACGATGACGAGAACGTCCTGCGCCTCGGCATGCCGGCGACGGTCGAGATCGCGCTCTGAGGAAGCGCAGAGGCGCTTGCACGCGCTAAAAAATGCTTCCATGGTGCGGCACAGGGAAAAGGAGGGGAGAGGCATGGCGGACGTGATCGCGGCGCGGTCGCTCACGAAGGTGTTCCCGGGGAAGAAGGGACAGCCCGATACCTGCGCGCTCTCAGGCGTCACGCTCGCGGCGCGCGCGGGTGAGATGACGGCGCTCATCGGGCCGGACGGCGCGGGCAAGACGACGTTCATGCGCCTCGTCTGCGGCCTCATGGACCGGACGGCGGGGGAGCTCTCCGTCTGCGGGCTCGATGTCTTCCGCACGCCGCAGGACGTGCAGGACCTCCTCTCCTACATGCCGCAGAAATTCGGCCTCTACGAGGATCTCACGGTCGCGGAGAACCTCACGCTCTACGCCGACCTCCACGGCGTGCCCGCCGCGGCGCGAGAGGAGCGCTTCGCCCGCCTGCTGCACATGACGGGGCTCGCGGCGTTCACGGGGCGGCTCGCTGGCAACCTCTCGGGCGGCATGAAGCAGAAGCTCGGCCTCGCCTGCACGCTCGTGCGCTCGCCGCGCCTGCTCCTGCTCGACGAGCCGACGGTCGGCGTCGATCCGCTCTCGCGGCGCGAGCTCTGGGAGATCCTCACGCAGCTCGTGCGCGAGGAGCACCTCTCGGTGCTCGTGAGCACGGCGTACATGGAGGAGGCGGCGCGCTGCGACCGCGTCTACGTGCTGCATTGCGGGCAGCTGCTCATGGGCGGCACACCGGAGGCGCTGCGCACCGCCGCCGCGGGGCTCTGCTACGAGGTCCAGGCGCCGCCTCATCTGCCACTGCGCCTCTTGCAGTCCGCGCTGCTCACGGCGCCCGGCGTCCTCGACGCCGTGCCCGCAGGCGGCGTCGTGCGCTTCCTCACGCGGCGCGCCCCGGAGGAACTCGCGCCGCTGCGGGCGCTCGGGCTTCAGGCAAGGCCCGCCAAGCCGCGCCTCGAGGACGGCTTCATGAAGCTCCTCAAGGAGGCGGAGGGCGCGGCGCCCCCTGCAGAGGTGGAGACCGTTGCGCAGGGAGACGCGGAGACGCTCCTCTTGCCGCCGCCCGCGAGCGCGGCGCCCGCCCTGATCGAAGTCGAGGACCTCGTGAAGAAGTTCGGCGCGTTCACGGCGGTCGCGCACACGTCGTTTTCCGTGCACCGCGGCGAGGTGTTCGGCCTGCTCGGGCCGAACGGCGCGGGCAAGACGACGACGTTCCGCATGCTCTGCGGGCTCCTCCCCGCGACGAGCGGCAAGCTCCGCGTCGCGGGCGTCGACCTGCGCACGGCGCGCACGCAGGCGCGCGCGAACATCGGCTATGTCGCGCAGAAATTCTCGCTCTACGCGAACCTCACGGTCTACGAGAACCTGCGCTTCTTCGGCGGCGCCTACGGGCTCTATGGCAGGAAGCTGCGCGAGCGCATCGCGGCGGTCGCAGAGGAGTTCCACCTCACGGACCGGATGGACGAGGCGGCGGAACGGCTGCCGGGCGGCTACAAGCAGCGCCTCTCGATGGCGGCGGCGCTCATCCACGCGCCGGGCATCCTTTTCCTCGACGAGCCGACGAGCGGCATCGACCCGCTCGCGCGGCGCACGTTCTGGCAGGAGATCACGCGGCTCGCGGCGGGCGGCACGACGATCGTCATCACGACGCATTTCATGGAGGAGGCGGAGTACTGCGACCGCTTCATGATCCAGGATCACGGCAAGATGCTCGTGCTCGGGAGCCCCGCGGAGATCCGCGCGCGGCTCGGGCGCGAGGGCGCACCGATGGACGAGGTCTTCATCGCCATCGTCGAGCAGGCGCGCCGGGAAAAGGAGGGGACATGATGGGAGGATTCTCTCGCCGCCTCGCGGCGCTCACGAAGAAGGAGACGAAGGAGCTCCTGCGCGACAACAGCTCCCTGCTCATGGGCGTCGTGCTGCCGCTCGTGCTCATCCTCATCATCGGCTGCGGCATGAGCCTCGACGTGAAGGACGTGCCCACGGCCGTCGTGCTCGAGGACCACGCGCCGACGGCGCGCGACGCCGTCAGCTTCGTGCGCGGCTCCGACTATTTCGCGCCCGTCTACGTGAATTCTTTCCAGGAGGCAGAGGCGATGCTGCGCGCGCACGAGGTCGACGCGATCCTCGCGGTACCGCCGGACTTCTCCCGCCGACTCCTGGCGGGGGACGCGCACCTGCAGCTCATCCTAAACGGCGTCGAGTCGACGTCGGCGATGAGCGCGCAGGGCTACGTCGAGGCGGGCGTGCGCGCCTTCGCGGCGGAGTTTGCCGCGCGGCGCGGCGCGTCCGCGGGCGGCGTCTCCATCGTCTCTCGCATCTGGTTCAACGACGCGAATACGAGCACGTGGTTCTACGTGCCGGGCATCCTCATGCTCGTGCTCACGATCAGCGGCGTCTTCCTCACGGCCGTCGTCATGGCGCGCGAGTGGGAGCGCGGCACGTTCGAGTCGCTCTTCGTGACGCCGATGCGCGTGCTCGAGCTCATCCTCGCGAAGACGATCCCCTATTTCGTCATCGCGCTGCTCGGCATGCTGCTCTGCCTCGTCGTCGGGCGCTATCTTTACGAGCTGCCGATGCGCGCGCCGCTCGCCGCCATCCTCGGCGTCTCCATGCTCTACCTCGTCACGGCGCTCTCCATCGGTCTCGTCATCTCGGCGCTCACGAAGAGCCAGTACCTCGCCTGCCACATCTCGCTCATGGTGAGCTTCCTCCCCGCCGTCATCCTCTCGGGCTTCCTCTTCGACCTGCACGCGGAGCCGCTGGCGATCCGCGTCGTGAGCCGACTGCTGCCGACGACGTACTACCTTGACGCGCTCAAGTCGCTCCTGCTCGCGGGCGGGAGCCCCATCGTCGTCGCCCAGGACACGGCGGCGCTCATGGCGTTCACGCTGCTCTTCCTCGCGCTGGCGTTCGCTATGACGCGAAAGAAGGTGGACGCATGAGCCAGTTCGCCCTTTTCTGCCGTCACGTCGCGTTCCTCGCGCAGAAGGAGATGCGCTCGCTCGTCAAGGACCCGCGCATGCGCGTGCAGCTCGTCGTGCCCGTCCTCATCATGGGCTTCCTCTTCGGCTACGCGGCGAACTACAACATCGAGGACATCCCCTACGTGGCCATCGACGCCTCGCACACGGCGGCGTCGACGGACTTCCTCGCGCACGTCGAGGGTGCGCCCGCCTTCCATTGCGTCGCGGCGCCGGGGAACATCGACGCGGCGAAAGACTTCCTCGACACGGGCGAGGCGCTCGCCATCCTCACGGTGCCCGAGACGTTCGAGCGGCAGCTTGCGGCGGGGGAGACGGCGCCCGTGCAGGTCATCGCCGACGGGCGCAATCCGGCGCTCGCGGGCATGATCGAGCGCTACATCGCGCGCATCGCCGCCGATTGGAGCGCGGCGCAAAGCGGCCGCACGCCCGCCATCACGCTCGAGACGCGCACGTGGTACAACCCGAACCAGCTCTCTCGCTGGACGTTCCTGCCGTCGTTTCTCGCGATGATCGCCTTTGTGCAGGTCATGATGCTCGCGGGCATGTCGATCGCGCGCGAGCGCGAGCAAGGGACGTTCGACCAGCTGCTCGTGACGCCGCTCTCGAAGACCGCCATCCTCATCGGCAAGGCGATCCCGCCCGTCGCCGTCGGCCTCTTCCAGGCGATGTGCGTCTTCCTCATCGCGCGGTTCTGGTTCGGCGTGCCGTTCGCGGGGAACTTCGCCACGCTCATGCTCACGCTCTTCCTCTTCATGGTGAGCACGACGGGGGTCGGCCTCTCGATCTCCTCGATCTCGCGCAACATGCAGCAGGTGCTCGTCTACCTGCTCGTGCTCATGATCCCGATGGTGCTGCTCTCCGGCCTCGTGACGCCCGTGCGCAACATGCCCGCCGCGTTGCAGGTCGCGACGTACGCCGACCCGCTCCGCTTCGCCATCGACGCCGTGCGCCGCATCTACCTCGAGGGCGCGACGCTCAGGGAGATCGCGCCGGACTTCCTGCCGATGCTCGGCGTTGCGGCGGTCACGATGCCGCTCTCTGGCTGGCTGTTCCGGCGGCGCAGCTAGCGGCAGCGCCCCTTCCCGCCTGCGGGCTCCTGGCTCGCAGGCTTTTTGCGTGCCAGCGGCGCGCTCCTCGAGCGCTCTGATTGAAAAAACGGGAGGGCTATCGTATACTAGAGGCAATGTGAAAAAGAGATGGAAAGGAGCGGACGCCATGCGGATCGTCGTCGTCGGAGCGGGGAAGCTCGGCTACAGCATTGCGGAACTTTTGTCGAAAGAGGCGTTTGACGTCGTCCTCGTCGATCAGGACGCCGCCCAGCTCGAGGGCCCGAAGAACACGCTCGACGTGCTCACAATCCACGCGAACGGCGCGAGCCCGATCACGATGAACGAGCCGGACATCCGCGGCGCCGACATCCTCATCGCGGTGACGGCGAGTGACGAGGTGAACATGGTCGCCTGCATCCTCGCGAAGAAGCACGGCATCGCGCACACGATCGCGCGCATCCGTGACATGCAGTTCATGGGCGAGGCGAAGGAGTACCTCAAGGAGAACTTCGACATCGACCTCATGCTGAACCCGGAGCTCATCACGGCGGCGGAGATCAACCGCATCCTCATGACGCCCGCCGCGCTCAACGTCGAGGATTTCGCGCACGGGAAGGTGCGGCTCTTCGAGACGCGCGTGCGGAGGAGCTCTCCCTTCGCGCGCCAGCAGCTCCGTGACATCGAGCTGCCGCCCGGCGTGCTCGCGGGCATGATCTTCCGCGACCACCGCATGATCATCCCGCACGGCGACGACTACCTGCTGCCGCACGACAACGCGTATTTCATCGGCATCCCCGAGCAGATCGAGAAGTTCAGCCAGAACTTCATCCAGCGCGACGCGCGGCGTATCCGCCGCGTGATGATCATCGGCGCGGGCCGGGCGGGGCGCGCGCTCGCGCGCATGCTCGACGCGCAGGGCGTTGAGGTGAAGGTCATCGATCGCCTGCACGAGCGCTGCCAGAAGATGGCGGAGCAGCTCCGGCGCGGCATCGCGATCTGCGGCGACGGCACGGACATCGACCTCCTGCTCGAGGAGGGCGTGGCGGAGGCGGACGCGTTCGTCTGCCTCACGGAGGATGACAAGCTGAACCTCATGCTCGCGCTGCTCGCGAAGCATCTCGGCGCGGACAAGACCGTCGTGCGCGTCGCGCGCAACGAGTACGTCGACCTCATGGAGAAGGTCGGCGTCGACGTCGTGCTCTCGGCGCGCCTGCTCTCGGCGAGCGAGGTGCTCGCGTTCGCGCGGCGCGGCGGCGTCGTCTCGGTGTCGCTGCTCGAGGGCGCGAAGGCGGAGGCGGTCGAGGTCATCATGCAGGAGGGGGCGCCCGCGGCGGGCAAGCCGCTCATGCAGGCCAAGCTGCCGCGCGAGTGCCTCGTCTGCGCCTACGTGCGGGACGGCGCGGCCGTCATCCCGAACGGCGAGTCCGTGCTACTGCCCGGCGACCGCGTGATCCTCTTCGTGCAGACGCAGTTCGCGAAGAAAGTCATGAGGTGCTTCAAAGGAAAAGAATAGGGGGCGAGGCGCAGGACGGCAGGCCGCGTGCGACTCACTCCGCGCTCCGCTCTCGTCAGCAAAGAATGTCGAGGAAAGGATATTGTCTCGTCGTGCCTCCGAATAGGCTCCGCGCTTCGTTCGCTGCCCGCGGCCTGCCGCCCTGCGGCTGGCGAGGGAGGCGGAGAGGGAAGTACGCGTGATTGTTCGAGGCAGGATAATGGTTCGAGGCGGTCGGCGATGAGATTGCGAGGTGAGTTTGTGCGGCAGGGGTATGAGATTTTCTGGTATTTGATGAGCCGTCTGTCCCTGGCGCTTGCGGCTGCGCTTTTGCCGCCGCTTGCGCTCTCGCCGCAGGACGCGGGAGGCGCGGAGGCGCTCTCGGCACCTTTTCCCGCGGCGCTCGCGTTCGCCGGCAAGGGCGCGGCGGTGGCGGCGCGCGGCGACGGGCTCCTTCTTTACGGTGTGCCGCTCCTCGTCGCGCTCGGCACGGGCGCGCTCTTCTACTGGCTCGGGCGGGAGCATCGGCGGCCGCTCAGGCTCGGCGAGGGCGCGGGCTTTGCCGTGCTCGCCTGGCCGTACCTCGCGGCGGTCGGCGCGCTGCCCTTCGTGCTCTCCGGGAGGCTTTCGCCGCTCCCCGCGTTCTTTGAGAGCATGGCGGCGTTCACGGCGACGGGGCTCTCCTCGTTCGCGAGCGGGGCGCCGCTCCCGCCGTCGCTCCTCCTCTGGCACGGGCTCATGAGCTGGCTCGGCGGGCTCGCGTTCGTCGTGATGCTCGTGACGGTGCTGCCGCAGGTGAGCGGCTGCTTCGGCATCACGCTGACGGCACGGCAGAGCGTCGCCTTCAGTCCCGTCTGGCGGCGCATGCACCGCGCGCTCTGGCACGGGCTCTTCGTCTATGGCGGGCTGACGCTGCTCTTCGTCCTCGTCCTCGCGGCGCTTGGGCTGTCGCCTTTTCGCGCGCTCCTGCTCGCGCTGCTCACGGTCTCGACGGCGGGGAGCAGCGCGACGGCGGCGGTGCAGGCGTACGACAGCCCGGCACTCGAGGTTGCGCTCTCGCTCATGATGCTCGTGACGGGGGGCAATTTCCTGCTCTACTGGCAAGCGCTCTCGCGGCGCCGGGTGCGCCTGCTCGCGTGCGACGCGGAGGTGCGGGCGGCGCTCGCGCTCGTGCTCGCGGCGGGCGCGCTCATCGGCGCGCACCTC
>ERZ772897.1799-NODE-1799-length-20716-cov-5.474275_pt1 | contig 20716 bp, 19 predicted proteins | sample MGYA00512125_ERZ772897 | MGnify/ENA primary metagenome ERZ772897 (study PRJEB29015, sample SAMEA2737660) | human gut metagenome | biome: human gut; feature: human-associated habitat; material: faeces | place: China | collected 2012 ... | reverse complement strand
ACGGTCAGACCTCCCGCGAGGGCGTATTCGCAGGCGGCGACGCTGTAACAGGCGCTGCTACCGTAATCCTGGCAATGGGCGCAGGCAAGACTGCGGCTAAGGCTATGGACGAGTACATCAAGAGCAAGAATTGATTTTAAATGTCAGGCGCTCCCCAGGGGCGCCTGATATTTTTAATTCGGAATTATGAATTCGGAATTCGGAATTAATGAGCGCGCTTCGCGCGGTGATTTCAAATGAACGAAAAAGGCAAAGCAGTTTTAAGTCTGCTTTGCCTTTTGTTTTGAATCTGCTATTTTAATCTCGTCCCGCGCAGCGGGACATCATAATTACCAATTCCTAATTTACATCAGCGACTTGATGTATTCGGTCAGTTCAGCCGCCGCGATGTCGTGGGTCTTTGCGGTGGGGTGCCAGTCTGCGGCGTAGCCGTTGGCGTTGCCGTCCTGGGTCTTGAACTGGAAGGTGGAGATGTTGGTGTCGCCGGTCTCCTCGGTGTACTTCTCAGCCGCCTTCTTCACGCCTACCATCAGGTCAGCGCCCATCACGCCGAGGGAGCAGATGATGTGCGCGTTCGGGTTCTTCTCGCGTACCACCTTGAGGAACTCCGCGTATGCGTCGGCGTACTCGAGCACCTTCTCCTTGTCGCCCTTGGTGTAGCTTGCGTCGTTGGTTCCGAGGTTTATAACCACGAAATCCGGCTGGAACTTGCTGAAATCCCAGTCGAGGTCGGAAACGTTGAATATGCCGTTGTAGTTGCCCCAGCTCTTCGCAAACTTGGTGTAGACCGGCGGAACCTGCTGGCTCTCTACCTTCTTGCCGTCGTTAGTGTAGCCGGAAATTATTCCGTTGCCGCTGTAGGATACCAGGCTGTAGTCAGCGTCCAGCGCCTGGGCGGTCTTGAACGCGTACGCCTTCGTAGCGTCCTCGGTGGAGCACTTGAAGTGATGGTCGCGGTCCTCGTCGTCAACGCCGTAGCCGCATGTGATGGAGTCGCCAATGAACTCGATCTTGAGTTCCTTCTCGGCGGTGGGCTTAGCCTCGCCGACGGAGGTAATGCTGATATCCTTGATGCCCATGGTGGATTCCTGAGCCTCGGAGAGCTTCAGCAGCTTTACGGTGGTCTCCTGCGCCTCGTCGGCGGTGAAAACCGTGACCGTAGCCTCTGCGGAATCTACGAGATTATCCATGGTCTGTTCGCCGTTGATGTAAACCGCGTATCTCGGCTGCTTCTCGGCGTTAGTTATCATGTTGTCGCCGACTATCGTGAACGCCGCGCTGGTTCCGGTGAACGTGAACTCAACTCCGCTCGCGGAAAGCGCCAGCCAGCGGATACCCTCCGCCTCGCCTGTTCTTCCGATGAGCTTGACGTGCTGCTCGTCCGGCGCGAAAGTTTTCTGTGAAAGTTCCATGTTGGTTTCCTCCGTGATGTTAGATTCGCCGCCCTGTGTGGGTGTGCCGGACTGTTCCGGCTTAGTAGCGCAGCCGGTCAGCAGCATAATAATGGCAGTCGCAGCACTGATCAGCGATTTTGTTATCTCCATATTATCCTCCGATGTAATTAAAAAAGTAATATTAGGTATTTAAGTAAAACGAAAACCGCCCTCCAGCGACCCGTCAGGAAATCCTGACCTGTCAACCGGACGGACGGTCTAGATCATTTCTTCAAACCCAGCAATTAAACACCGAACTTGATGGTGTTGACCTTAACGCCAGGACCCATTGTGGAAGAAACTGTGCAGCTCTTGATATACTGACCCTTTGCTGCGGTAGGCTTAGCCTTAGCAACAGCCTCCATCAGTGCGTTGAAGTTCTGCTCGAGCTTCTCTGCGCCGAAAGACGCCTTGCCGATGGGGCAGTGAATGATGTTAGCCTTGTCAAGACGATACTCGATCTTACCAGCCTTAGCTTCCTGAACAGCCTTAGCTACGTCAGGGGTAACAGTACCAGCCTTGGGGTTAGGCATGAGGCCTCTCGGACCGAGGACCTTACCGAGTCTACCAACAACGCCCATCATATCGGGAGTTGCGATAACAACTTCGAAGTCCATCCAGCCGCCGTTGATCTTAGCAACGGTGTCGTTGTCAGCGATGTAATCTGCGCCAGCGTCCTTGGCAGCCTGCTCCTTGTCAGCCTTGCAGAATACCAGGGTGCGTACCTTCTTACCGGTACCGTTGGGCAGTACAACTGCGCCTCTGACCTGCTGGTCAGCGTGGCGGGAGTCAACGCCCAGACGAACGTGCAGCTCAACAGTCTCGTCGAACTTAGCCTTAGCGGTCTTGCATACTAAATCGAAAGCTTCAGCGGACTCGTAAACCTTAGCGGACTCAACGAGCTTGGTGCTCTCTACATACTTCTTTCCGTGTTTCATTAAAAAATCCTCCTTGTGGTCAAGCGGAATAGATCCTCCCACTGAATTTAGTGTTTTAGTAGTACGGGGGTGTTATCAGTCAACGACCTCTACGCCCATGGAACGTGCAGTACCAGCGATCATAGACATAGCTGTGTCGATGTTAGCTGCGTTCAGGTCGGGCATCTTGGTCTCAGCGATCTCCTGGAGCTGAGCCTTAGTGATCTTTGCGACCTTGGTCTTGTTGGGAACGCCGGAACCGCTCTCGATCTTGCAAGCCTTCTTGATGAGTACGCTTGCGGGAGGGGTCTTTGTAATGAAAGAGAAGCTCTTATCAGCGTAAACGGTGATAACAACAGGGATTATGAGACCTGCCTTATCCTTTGTGCGCTCGTTGAACTCCTTGGTGAATGCCATGATGTTAACGCCGTGCTGACCCAGTGCAGGACCAACAGGGGGCGCAGGTGTTGCTTTACCGGCAGGGATCTGTAACTTTATAAATCCTGTAACCTTCTGTGCCATGATTTTTTATCCTCCATAAAAAACTTGAAGTTTGTCTGCGCGTAAGCGTCAGATCTTGGCGATAGCTGAAAGCTCAAGTGTAGCCGGGGTGGATCTTCCGAACATGGATACATCGACGTCAGCGGTGCTGTGCTCGAGATCAATGCTCTTAACGACGCCCTCGAAGCCCTCAAGCGGGCCGGACTTGATGCTGACTCTGTCGCCAGCGTCGAAGGAAATCGAGGTTTCCTTCTCAATAATACCGAGGTTCTTGACCTCTTCTTCGCTCAGAGGAGTAGGCTGTGACCCTGGACCTACGAAACCGGTAACGCCTCTTGTGTTGCGGCAGATGTACCATGACTCGTTAGTAATGATCATCTTGACGAACACATAGCTCGGGAACAGCTTTTCCTCGACCTCGACCTCTTTGCCGTTTTCCTTGGTCTGCTTGGTCATTTCAACGGGGAGGTAGACCTCCTCGATTACGTTCTGAAGATTTCTGTTCTCAACGACCTTCATGATGTCGTTAGCGACCTTGTTTTCGTAGCCGGAATATGTGTGAAGTATATACCATTTTGCCTCTGTGTCAGCCATGTTTACCCCCTTGAACCTGTCAGCCCAGTATCACTTTGTTGAGGAATGCGAAAAGCGAGTCGATACCGAAGATGAACAGTCCAGCCACCAGACATACGACGATAACAACGATAGTGTTGTTCGTTGTGCTCTTCGGTGTGGGCCATACGACCTTCTTGAACTCAGCCTTGCAATCCTTGAAGTACTTTACGATACCCTTCTTGGGCTTCTTTGCGGACGCAGCCTTTTTGGACTTGTCCTTATCCTTTGACTTCTTGGAGTCTGCGCTATCCTTCACATCGGAAGCATCGGGAGTGTCTTTGCCAACGTTCTTAATCTCGTCGATCTCGTTTGCCATTCTGACTCCTCCTGATTACTTGGTTTCCTTGTGAAGAGTATGCTTTTTGCAGAAGCGGCAGTACTTGTTCATCTCAAGTCTGTCAGGATCGTTCTTCTTGTTCTTCATGGTGTTGTAGTTGCGCTGTTTGCATTCTGTACACGCCAGTGTAATTTTAACTCTCACTTTCGGCACCTCCTATTTTCTTGCCCGTTGCGGGCATTATTGCCTCCCTCGGCCGCGGGATTGCGGGTTTAAACGGCGGCTCAACCGTATCCATAAAAAGACACAAAAAAATAAGCCCCATTCGAGGTATCACCATTATACCACATATATCCCGGCTTGTCAAGGGCTTTTTTCAATTTTTATGCGATTTCAGGCGGAGTTGACAAATCCCCGCGCATGCTGTATTATTATAGCAGTAAGGAGTTGATTTCATGATAAGGATCGGCACAGGCTACGACGTACACCGCCTGGTTCCGGAGCGGAAGCTCATTCTGTGCGGCGTGGAGGTACCCTGCGAACTTGGACTTCTTGGTCACTCGGACGCGGACGTCGCGGTGCACGCCCTGATGGACGCGATACTCGGCGCACTCGCGATGGGCGACATCGGGAAGCTTTTCCCGGACAGCGACCCGCAGTACAAGGGCGCGGACAGCATGAAGCTGCTTGCGGAGGTCATTCGCCGCATGGAGGGCGCGGGATTCCGGCTCGGCAACCTCGACCTGACGATAATCGCGGAGCGCCCGAAGCTCGCAAGGCATATCCCCGCAATGCGGGAGAGCCTCGCGGCGGCGTTCGGCTGCGATATTTCGCAGGTGAGCGTAAAAGCCACCACCGAGGAAGGGCTGGGGCTTGCGGGAGCGGGTATTGGAAGCCAGGCGGCAGTACTCCTCGAAAAGTAAATCAGGGCGCAGTCAGATACGGCTGCGCCCGATTTTTAGTTGATGAATATATCCTGATGAAGAAGCTCCGAAGCCGTATCTATCCCCGCGAACAGCGTAAATCTGCCCGGAAGCACCTCGCGCGACCCGTCGGAAAGAACTGTCTGAAAAGCCGCCGAGGGCACCGGAACACGCACGGTCTTAGTCTCATGCGGCTCCAGTCTCACCCGCTGGAAACCGCACAGCGAGCGGTTCGGAACTGAATCCGCTCTGTAACCCTTGACGTAGACCTGCACGACCTCCTCAGCCGGGGTATCGCTGCGGTTCTCCACCGTGACTTCAACGTCCGTGCCGCTGACTATTTCCATATTCACGCAGCGCACGTCCGCATAGCTCAGACCGTGCCCGAACGGGTAGAGTACATTCTCATCTGTGCAGTAGCGGTAAGTCCTGCCCTTCATGCTGTAGTCATGGATATCCGGCAGGAGGTCAGCCGTTCTGTAGAACGTCACCGGGAGCTTTCCGCTCGGGGAGACGTCGCCGAAAAGCAGATTCGCGAGCGCACGTCCGCCCAGCTGACCCGGGTACCACATATCCAGCAGCGCGTCGCACTTCACCTCAACGTTGACCGAGCTTCCTGCCGCAAGCACGATAACAAGCGGCTTGCCGAGCTCCTCCAGCTTACGGAGGAGAATACGCTGGCTCTCCGGCAGGCGCAGGTCGGGCTTGTCACCGGAGCTGAACTCGTTGCCGGTGTCGCCCTCCTCGCCCTCGAGGGTAGCGTCAAGGCCTACGCAGGCTACGACCACGTCGGCGCACTCCGCCATGGCAAGCGCCTCGGAATACAGGTCGCCGGGCTGCGCGAGACCCTGGGTGCGGTCCTTGTAGAGGTGGCAGCCCTGGGAGTACAGAATACGGCCGGAAAACCGCTCCCTTATGCCGTCCAGGAACGTCACGTACTCGTCGGCAGTGCCGTTGTAGTTCCCGGTGAGCGCCTCGCGGCTGTCGGCGTTCGGACCTATCACCGCGATAGTTCCGAGCTTGTCCGAAAGCGGGAGTATACCGTTATTTTCCAGCAGAACGGCGGAACGCAGCGCGCACTCCAGGGAATGCTGCTTGCTTTCCTCCGTTGAAACGGCGGTCAGCGGAATGTCGTCATATTCGGTTTTGTCAAGCTGACCGAGACGTATTCTGGTGCGCATTACGTGCACGCAGGCGCGGCGGATATCCTCCTCGGAAACCAGCCCCTTTTCGAGCGCCGCAAGCACGTGGAGGTATGTATTGCCGCAGTTCATGTCGCAGCCTGCCTTCAGCGCGAGGGCGGCGGACTCCGGCGCGGTGGCGGTTATGCAGTGGGTGGTGTGGAAGTCCCGGATAGCCCAGCAGTCGGAGGTGAAATAGCCGTCGAAGCCCCATTCCTTCAGCTTCCCCATGAGGAACGGGCTTGCGCAGGCAGGCTCGCCGTTCACGAGATTATACGCGCCCATCACGCTTTCAACGTGCGCGTCCTTTACCAGGGCGCGGAACGCCGGGAGGTAGGTCTCCTCGATGTCCTTCGGGGATACCTGCGCGTCGAAGGTGTGGCGCTCCGCCTCGGGGCCGCTGTGCACCGCGAAATGCTTCGCGCAGGCGGCGGTTTTCAGATACTTCCCGTCGCCCTGGAGCCCCCGGACATACTCCTTGCCAAGCTCAGAGGTGAGGTACGGGTCCTCGCCGTAGGTCTCGTGACCCCTGCCCCAGCGCGGGTCGCGGAAAATATTCACGTTGGGCGCCCAGAGGGTCAGACCCTTGTAGATGTCGCGGTCGCCGCGGCGGCTCGCCGCATTGTACTTCGCGCGCGCCTCCGTGGAGGTTATATCCGCGCACTTCCGGAGCATTTCCCGGTCGAACATCGCCGCAAGCCCTATCGCCTGCGGGAACATCGTCGCCGTACCCGCCCGGGCAACTCCGTGAAGCCCCTCGTTCCACCAGTTGTAGGCGGGAAGTCCAGCGGAAGGGATCGCCGGTGCGTCGTATTTGAGCTGCTCCGCCTGCTGCTGGACTGTCAGCGTGTCGGTCAGTGCTTCCGCGCGCTCCTGCGCGGTGAGGTTCGGGTCGTGGTAGTCTGGCATAGTATACCTCCTGTTATTTTTTATAGCCATATTTCCTAGGGTTGTAAGCTTGTTTCACATTCATGCGTTTATCGTGTAACATTTGCGTTATTCCGGACGCATTCTTTCATGACAGCTCGTCTGGAATTAAAATTACTATCAGTAAAATAATGCGTGATTATCCGGGTTGTAATCGCTGTTTCCTGCTGAAAAGCAGCCGCGACCCCTCATAGACCGGCTCGATACGTCCGGTTTTGAGCAGCCAGGTGACGTAGCTGCGGACGGTCTGCCCCACGAGAAGATACTGCATGAGGTACAGCCGGATATGGTACTTTTCGAGACACTTTGCGATGAGGTCGTCGATGGTCTGCGGAGTTCCGCACATCTCCTCGATGTCGGCGGCGACCTCGTTCATAGCGGCGAGGTTCTCCTGAACCAGCGGCGCGATATCCTCGCAGGGAACGTCGTGGGCGGGAATGAACAGCTTCCCGCTGAACCCGCTGAGCCGCGCGAGGGACTCACGGTGCTGCTCCTGCGAATACACGAACGAGATACGGTGCTTCTGCAAGTCTCCGGCGCTGACTACGGCGTCCGCCGTGAACCACACGCCGTCCCGGGTGCGGAACGCCGCCTGCGCCATGTCGTGGCCGTCCAGGCGCTCAAAATCAAGCCCCGGCGGGAGCGCGTCCCCGGAAAGCTCCGAGCAGGCGCAGGGGGGCGGGGTCAGCAGCCTGGAGCACATCTCCGGGGTGGTGCTTCCTCCGTAGAGGGTCACTGGGATAAGGAAGCTGTGCTCCACCGCCGCCGCGGAAATCCCCGGCGCGCAGACCTCGCAGCCGGTCTGCTCCCGCAGGAACGCGGCTCCGGCTACGTGGTCGGCGTGGGAGTGAGTCAGGAACAGCTTTTTCAGCTCCCAGCCATGGGATCTTACCTGCTCCAGAACTCCCGCGGCTATGTCCCGGGAGCCTGCGTCTATCATGCAGACCTCCCGCGCGGAATAACGGAAAATTCCTATATTTGTAGGGGTCGAGGCGTACCAAGTGTCCTCGCCGACCCTGATAAGACTATACAATTTACGACCTCCAGCCATAACTATTTGTATTTTAGAGGCGTTATAATACGCGCAGTGCTGTAAAAACAGCTTCTGGACTTATTATACCCCATATATTTATAATAGTCAAGCAGTAAGCTGAAAAAAAATCGCCCCGGAACGAATACTCTCCGGGGCGGTATATATTGAGGAAGAAACCTGTGAAAACAGCTTATTCAGCGAACATAGCGGTGGAGAGGTATCTCTCGCCGGTATCGGGGAGGAGGACAACTATGTTCTTGCCCTTGTTCTCGGGGCGCTTTGCAAGCTGGATAGCAGCCCACATAGCCGCGCCGGAGGAAATACCTACCAGAACGCCCTGGGTGCGTGCGATACGTCTGCCCGCAGCGAAAGCGTCCTCGTTCTCAACGGGAATGATCTCGTCGTAGATCTTGGTGTCGAGGGTCTCCGGAACGAAGCCTGCGCCGATGCCCTGGATCTTGTGCGGGCCGGACTTGCCCTCGGAAAGAACCGGGGAGCTCTTCGGCTCAACTGCAACGACCTTAACGCCGGGGTTCTTGGACTTGAGGTATCTGCCCACGCCGCTGACGGTTCCGCCGGTGCCTACGCCTGCAACGAAGATGTCTACCTTACCGTCGGTGTCCTCCCAGATCTCGGGACCTGTGGAAGCCTCGTGCGCGGAGGGATTAGCCGGGTTGGTGAACTGCGAGGGAATGAAGCCGCCGGGGATCTCCTTGGCAAGCTCGTTCGCCTTCTCGATGGCGCCCTTCATGCCCTTTGCGCCGTCGGTAAGCACCAGCTCCGCGCCGTACGCCTTCATCAGGTTGCGGCGCTCGACGCTCATGGTCTCGGGCATTACGATGATTATGCGGTAGTTCCTTGCTGCGGCTACTGCTGCAAGGCCGATACCGGTGTTGCCGCTGGTCGGCTCGATGATCACGCTGTCGGGCTTGAGAACGCCGCGCTTCTCAGCGTCGTTGATCATTGCGACCGCTACTCTGTCCTTTACGCTGCCTGCCGGATTGAAAAGCTCCAGCTTTGCGAAGATCTTTGCTCCGGTCTGCTCCTCAGCCTCGATCTTTGTTACTTCAAGAAGGGGGGTGCGTCCTACGAGGTCGGTTATTGTCTGATAAACTTTCATGGTTGTTCTCCTTTTCTGTTACAATATATTTCCGACAGGCATCTTTCCTAATCACTAGATTACCTATCAACTTGATAGGATTATAGCATATTTTTTAGGATATGTCAAGGGGTTTGAGAAATTTTTTGAAAATTTTTTTCTCCCCTCTCTCTTTAATGGAATAAATACCCGTTTATAAAGATGACAAGTCTGCAAATAATAACTCTGTGCAGTCAGAAGCTGAGGAAACGCTCTCGATCACCTCGCGCTTCATCAGCTTCCGGTCTGCATACCTGAAGATATACGATAAAGAAAGGGATACTGATATGAGAAAGCTTTTAAGTCTTGCAGCAGCCCTCGCGGCGGCGGGAGCGCTCAGCATCGGCGCTTCGGCTAACGGCGGAGTAGTCGGCGGCGTAGTACGCGCGGGCGAGGACGTCGTAAACGGCGTAGTGGACGCAGGCGAGGATATCGTAAACGGCGTGACCGGAACAGCAAACGGCACAACCAGTGCAAACGGTTCGGCTGGTACAACAGGCGAAGCAGGCACGAACGGAGCCGCAGGCGCAGGAACAACCAACGGCACGAACGGCACTAATGGTACAACAGGCACAGCGGGCGCGACCGGAACCAACGGCACCAACGCGGCGAACGGTGCGAACGGTGCAAACGGGACTACCACAGCCCCCGGAAACCCGAACACGGGCGTTCCGTTCAGCATGGCGGCGGTAGGCGCAGCTGCGCTGGGTCTTGCCGGAGTGGCTCTTTCCTGCCGGAGAGACGGCTGATTTTAAGTCAATTAAGTAATTTTTAATGCACTTTCGTGAATGCGAAGGTGCATTTTATTATTAAGGTAAAAATATTATTGCTTTTCACTAAATTTTTCTGTAATTTGTGTTTAAAATGACAGTTGCTTTTTTTTGAAGTTTATTGTAAAATATAAAAGAGGATTTAGTGTTTGCTATCCGCTCAAAAATATCTAGGAGGATTTTTTCTTATGAAGTTAAGAAATGTATTTGCAGCAGTTACCGCTGCTGTAGTTGCTGCTGCAACTGTTGTCACCGCTGGCGCTACAAGCTACTTCGGCGGCACAAACGCAGACAAGTCTGGTATGATGGCTTGCATTCTGTCTGATGACCCCAATGTTCCGCTTTTCACTGACTACGCTTCCATCTCTGACCTGGTAGGCTTCACAGTTACCATCAAGGCTACCGATAAGAGAGCTGTTGAGGGTGCGATCGCTGAAGGTTCTTGGATCGGCGGCGCTTTCATCTTCAACTCCCAGTCCACTGGCTGGAAGCAGTATTCCTGGGCAGTTGAGGGCACCGGCACAGCTGACGGTTACTTCGTTCCCGGCGCTAAGAGAGGCGAGTATGTTCTGACCTATACTCAGGATACACCTATCTTCGCTTCTACTGATACTTATGCACAGATCTGCCTGCACAACTATGCAGACGCTTATGAGTTCGACGTTGTAAGCTACACTCTTCTGAACTCCAAGGGCGAGGACATCACAAAGGCTGCTGGGACTCCTGCTGAGACTACAGCTCCCGCTGAGACCACTGCTGCTCCCGAGGAGACCAAGGCTCCCGAGGAGACAACCGCTCCTGCTGAGGAGACCGTTGAGGTTTCCATCGACACAGCTGAGGTTGAGACCTTCGAGGTAGAGACCGCTGAGGTTGAGACTGCTGAAGTTGATACCGCTGAGGTAGCTATCACTGAGGCTGCTACCGCTGAGGCTGCTACCGCTGAGGCTGCTACCGCTGAGGCTCCTGCTGACAACGCTGCTGACGCTAACAAGGGCAACCCTGAAACTGGCGTTGCTGGCGTAGCTGTTGCTGCCGGCGTAGTTGCTCTGGCTGGCGCTGCTGTTGTAGCTTCCCGCAAGAGAAAGTAATCAACAATAAGTGACAGATAGTACAAACACTAACCGCACCCCCGGACGTAAGTCCGGGGGTGTTTTTATTGTGTTTCGGAATTTATCCAGGTTTATTCTGAGATAGTCACACTGTCCGGAGATTCAGCGCGGCAGAGGCTGTGCGGTTCGGAGCAGGCGGGACTGTACGAGCCGAAGATGTCAGCAGTACTCCGCGGGAGCTTACTGCATAAAAAACAGCCCCTCGGAGAGGAGCTGTTCAGTACGCCGCACTGGTTCGGGATAATCCCAGCCGCAGCGGAACGATTCACTTAACGAGGAGCTTCTCGAGCGGCTTCCGCACGAGCTTGTTCCAGAACTTGACGACGAATCCGGTGAGCACCGCCGCAATTATCGTACCCTCACGGGTTCCCATAACGTGGAAATCGAAGAATATCAGCGACAGCACCACCGCGACAATAACGCAAGATATATCAAACACGACCTTCACCGAGCCGAACTCCTTGTGAACCGTATCGGAAACCGCCTTAACGAACGCTTCTCCCGAGTTCATGACCACGTTCGCGACGGAGGATATCGGCGACACTCCAAGTTCGCCCTTTTTCGTGATGGCAACTCCCAGCGCCGAAATAAACAGGCTGATTATGAACAGCGCGTACCGTTTGGCAAGCTCTTTTACCGGGATAAGGGGTTTTCTCTCTTCCATTTGTTCTCCTTTTATAATTGCGGTATCTTTTTGATTACTGCGTCAGCTATTGGTTTTCGCTTCCTTTTAGCGGGAGTGTGAGGGCAGAGCCCTCACCACTCTGCGCGCTGGCGCGCAGTTATACGTTTCAAAAGCGCTAAAGGGGTGTGGGGGAAAACAAGAGTTTTCCCCCACAGTTTTTTGCAATTTACTGCTGTTCTGACTTTTTCGACAAGCTAACCCACGTTTATGCAGGCTTTGTATTCTTTTTAGCTGTGGAAATCAAATTACAGAACTCTCGCGAGGAAGTCGCGCAGGCGCGGGTTCTTCGGGTCTGTGAAGATCTCCTGGGGAGTTCCCTGCTCCTGAATTTTGCCGTCTGCCATGAACAGCACGCGGCTCGCTACTTCCCTTGCGAATCCCATCTCGTGGGTGACTACTATCATAGTCATGCCGCCCTCTGCGAGCTTCTTCATCAGCTCCAGCACCTCGCCGACCATCTCCGGGTCAAGCGCGGATGTAGGCTCGTCGAACAGGATAACGTCAGGGTTCATCGCCAGCGTGCGCGCTATCGCGATACGCTGCTTCTGACCGCCGGAGAGCTGCGCGGGGTACGCGTCAGCCTTGTCGGAAAGCCCTACCATCGCGAGCAGCTCGTCTGCGCGCTTGTCCGCCTGAGCCTGGGTCATTATCTTGTTCTTCACCGGAGCTATAGTGATGTTCCGGCGGATAGTCAGGTGCGGGAACAGGTTGAAATGCTGGAACACCATGCCCATCTTCATGCGGACGGAGTTCAGCTCCCTGCCCTTTGCGTGGGTGATGTCCCTGCCCTCGAACTCGATAACGCCGCTTGTGGGCTGCTCGAGGAGGTTAAGGCAGCGCAGAAACGTACTCTTACCGGAGCCTGACGGCCCGATAACAACTACCTTCTCGCCCTTTTCGATGGTCTCGGTGATGCCGTCAAGGACGACCAGGTCGCCGAAGCTCTTTTTAAGATTACTTACGCTTATCATTCGACAGTCTCCTTTCCAGACGGTTAACAAGTGCGGACAGTCCCACTACCATCAGCAGGTAGATGAGAGCCACAGCGATCAGCGGCAGGAATGCCTCGTAGGTCTGCGAACGGATAGTATCGCCGCCCTTTGTGAGGTCGTTCAGCGCTATGTAGCCGGAAACGGAGGTCTCCTTCAGAAGCACGATGGCCTCGTTGCCGAGCGCGGGGAGGATATTCCTGATCGCCTGCGGGAGGATAATGGAGATCATCGTCCTCGTGTAGCCGAAGCCCAGCGAAGATCCCGCCTCGAACTGACCGCGGTCAACGGACATGATACCGGAGCGGACGATCTCAGCAACGTAAGCCGCAGAGTTCAGACCGAACGCGATAACTGCAACCAGTATCTTGCTGATGTTCACGGAGCTGAACACAACAAAGTAGATGATAAGAAGCTGTACGACCATAGGCGTACCGCGGACTACCGTCAGGTAAATGCGGCAGATGAAATTCGGTATCTTGAGCCTGCCGGTGAGCTGGTTAGTGGAGCGGATTATCGCAATGACGAATCCGAGCACGATACCTATAACAACCGCCAGAACGGTGATGAGCAGAGTGTTTCCGAGACCCTGCACCAGGTATACCCAGCGATCCTTGTCAAGGAAGGTGCTCTTGAGCTTTTCAACAAAATTCTGGGAGGAAGCGTTTCCGCTCTTGTAAATGATGACCTGGCTCGCCTCGGTGTAGCTGTCGGAGAAGTTGACGTTCTTCAGGCGGTCTTCGGTAACAGTCATGCCGGCTACGCCTACGTCAGCCTTGCCGGAATCAACCGCCGCAATAACGGAATCGAACGCCATATCGTCAATGACAAGCTCCTTGCCGAGGATATCGCATACTGCTCTCATCATGTCAACGTCGAAGCCGACTATCTCGCCCTCTTCCTTCAGTTCGTAGGGCGGGAACTCAGCGTTGGTAGCCATTACCAGCTTGCCGCTGTAAGTGATGCCCTCCGGGCTTTCGTAGGGGTGCTTGCCGTACTCGGCGTCAACCAGCCAGTTCTGCTCGATGAGGTTGAGCGTGCCGTTCTCGCGGAGCTGTGAGAGCGCGTCGTTTATCTGCTGGGTCAGCTCGTCGTTGCCCTTCTTTATCGCGCAGGCGTACTTCTCGACTGCAAACGGCTTCGGAGCGATGGAAAGCTCCGGGTTCTTGCTTACAAAGTACTTCGCCGGGGAGGAGTCGATGAGCACTACGTCGACCTTTCCCTGCTTGAGCGCTTCGATGGCGTCGGCGCCCTTGTTGTACTTCTCGACGGTCGCGCCCTCTACGCCCTCGGCGTAGGTCATGCCGGTGGTACCCATCTGAACGCCGATGGTCTTGCCGGTGAGGTCGGTGGACATGCCCTTTACAATGATGACCTGGCTCGCCTCGGTGTAACTGTCGGTGAAGTTGACGTTCTTCAGACGGTCCTCGGTGACGGTCATACCGGCTACGCCTACGTCAGCCTTGCCGGAATCCACTGCGGCGATGATGGAATCGAACGCCATATCGTCGATGACAAGCTCCTTGCCGAGAATGTCGCACACGGCGGTCATCATGTCGACGTCGAAACCGACGATCTTGCCCTCTTCCTTGAACTCATACGGAGCAAACTCGGCGTTAGTAGCCATGACAAGCTTGCCGTCGTATGTGACGCCCTCGGGGCTTTCGTAGGGGTGCTTGCCGTACTCGTCGTCAACGAGCCAGTTCTGCTCGATGAGGGTCAGCGTGCCGTTTTCGCGGAGCTGTGAGAGCGCGTCGTTGATCTGCTGGGTCAGCTCGTCGTTGCCCTTCTTCACCGCGCAGGCGTATTCCTCGACTGCGAACGGATCGTCAAGCGTAACTATGTCGGAGTTTTTGCTTACAAAGTACTTCGCGGGGGAAGCGTCGATAAGTACCGCGTCGATCTTTCCCTGCTTGAGCGCTTCGATGGCGTCGGCGCCCTTGTTGTACTTCTCGACGGTCGCGCCCTCCACGCCCTCGGCGTAGGTCATGCCGGTGGTTCCGATCTGGACGCCTATTTTCTTGCCGACAAGGTCGTCCGCGCATGTGACGGAGCTCTGCTGCGAGGACTGCTCCGCCGCGCAGCCCGTGAACATGCACAGCGTGAGCAGCAGCGCAGAAACCGCCGCTAAAAATTTCTTCATGGTGAGTAACTCTCCTTTTTTCAAAACTATCTATAATTATACATCATCGCGCACGCAATTGCAAGCATTATTTCAAAAAATGGAGTGAAAAGAAGAGATTTAGTTTAATTCGGAGATGTGGAACACTATAAACTATAATTTATCGGCGAATGTTCCTCTTACTGCAATCCAAAATCGGGAGTCAAGGGGGGTCTCCCCCAGTGGGGGAGGTGGCGCGAAGCGCCAGAGGGGTTGACCGACAGAACGCGTCCCCCTTGCAGGACAAGGGCGGAGCCTTTGTCGCCGTCAGGCGAAACCTCCGCACGAAGTGCGGTTACTCTGCGCGCCGGCGCGCAGACGAATGAAATTATAAGAGCGCGTTTACCGTTTTCCTTGTTCATGGGTGAGTTCCTCCTAGTTAGTCATCACTAATATAATAGCATGATAATGGCGTGCTGTCAATAGAGTCAGGTCAGCCGAGGGCGGTGTCGAGGCTCATCATGACGACGAACCCGGCGGCGAAGGCGATTGTGCCGACGTTGGAGTGCGGCTCGCCGGACATTTCGGGGATAAGCTCCTCAACGACGACGTAGACCATGGCGCCGGCGGCGAAGCTCAGCAGGTACGGCAGCACCGGGACTACCAGCCCGGAAAGCAGCACGGTCAGGACGGCGGCGAGGGGTTCCACGGCGCCGGAGAGGGTTCCCAGCAGGAACGCCCTGCCCTTCCCCATTCCGGAGGAGCGCAGCGGCAGGGAGATTATGGCGCCCTCGGGGAAGTTCTGGATAGCAATGCCGAGGGAGAGCGCCAGCGCGGAGGCGGCGGCAATGCTGGCTCCGCCGCTGGCAAGCCCGGCGTAGACCACTCCGACCGCCATTCCCTCGGGGATATTGTGGAGGGTCACGGCGAGGAGGAGCATGGTGTTTTTGCTGAGGGAGCTTCGGCCGCCCTCCGGGGCGTCGGAGTTCATGTGCTGGTGCGGAATAACGCAGTCGAGGAACAGCAGGAACAGTATTCCGAGCAGGAATCCCGCCGCCGCTGGAACAAATCCGAGCCGCCCCAGCCCCTCGGACTGCTCCATCGCGGGAATGAGCAGGCTCCATACGGAGGCCGCCGTCATGACCCCCGCCGCGAATCCGGTGAGGCTCCGCTGAACCAGGAAGTGCGGCTGTCTGCGCAGGAAAAATACGCAGGCGGCTCCGGCTGTGGTGCCGATGAAGGGGATAAGTATGCCGTAGATTATCTGGGTCTGCATTCATGCCTTCTTTCTAATTAATTCGGAATTCAGAATTCGGAATTCGGAATTTCGGTGCCGCCTCCGGCGGCGGATTCAAATTACGGGCAGGCTCAGCACCTGCATGTTTTCGCCGAGTGTAGTATATCTGTGAGGTAGTCACAACTAACTGACGCACAAGCATCAGTTAGTCGTAACTACCTTAATATTGTACCACTAACTGCGGGATTTGTCAAGCGGTTTGTGATATCCGGGAAGAAATTGATAGATAATCGTGCAGTAAATTGCAGTCCGGGAAGCTCTACAATGGAGGTAAAACAAAGGAGGAAACGCCATGAAAACAGTATTTGAGCTTCTCAACCACGACAACACGATATCGGTGAACCGCCGGCTGGCGCATGCGCTGGGGCTGTCGGAGGCGGTGATATACGCGGCTCTGCTGGCGAAGCACGCCTGGTACGAACAGCACGGAAAGCTCTCCGACGGGTGGTTTTATTCCACGGTGGACGACATGGAGGAATCCACGTCGCTGACGAAGTGCCAGCAGTCCCGGTGCGTGAAGAGGCTGGTCAGCGCGGGACTTATCCGGTGCGCGGCGAAAGGTCTCCCGGCGCGGCGGTTCTTTTACATCGTGGACGACCCCCAGCTCCTGGAGGGAATAATCGGCATCTGCGAGCCGTCCCCGGAAGAAAACGCTCCGGCAGTGCGCAGTGAAACCTCCCCGCAGGAAGTAATGAAATCCGACGGCTGGCAGGCAGGAATCACGGCGGCAGGCAGTGCGGAATCCTCACAGAAAACCAAAGACAATAAAACAAAAGAAAATAATCCTGAGAACATCAAACCCGACAGCGCGCAGCTGGAAGCGGCACGCTCCAGGATAAACCACGCGGGGCTTTCCAGAAAGTACGGAAGCGGATTCGCCGACCTTGCCGCAGAGGTCACGGCGGAGGGCATTGCGGGAGCCTTCACGCTTACGACTGACGGACGGACTTTATCAGCAGAGGAAATTTCTTCTGTTTTTTCCAGGGTGGATTACAGCGCGGTGAGCCACGTTGCGGACTACATATCCGGCAAGAGCGGTATACGGAACCTGAAAGCGTACCTGCGCTCGGCGCTGTACAGGGCGGTCGGGGAGATTTCCCAGAAGCCCGCGCCCGCAAAGCGCGACTACTCCGAGCCGCTGTGGGACGACGACAGGAGCGCGGCTCTGAGCGAGGATATCCTCGGGGAACTGCGCGAGATGTACGGAGCGCCGGAAAGCTCCGGGAAGGACTACAACGCGCCGCTGTGGTAGCCTGCGGAGGTTCAATATCAGCCCCAGAAACATCACCGCCCCGGCGGTATTTCCCTTTGCGGGGAGCTTCGTGGGCGGGAGCGGTACAATCAGGAAGTTTTTTGAAACAATCAGGAAGTTTTGCTTGACGGCGAAATGTAATTGTTGTATAATTATTATAAATATAGGAGCGGGCGCGGCGGGAGCCGAAAAGCCCCACACACAAGGAGGAAACAATGAAGCATAGATTATTCAAATGCGGCAGGCTGAGCGGAATGCTCCTGGGAGCCGCGGCGCTTCTGGCGCTGGTGCCGCTGATGTCGGTTCCGGCTCTGGCGGAGGAGCCAGGTGCCGCTTACGCAGCGGTCTCAGCGCCGGCGGTATCAAACTCAGACGGCATGGATTTCACCCCTACGGCGAAATCCTGGGGATATTACAATGAGAAAGGCGATAAAAAATATTTTAGTCCTACTAACGATGTCGACTGGAATATTACCGCCAGGGACTGGAAGTGGTACGGAAAGGGCGAGGGCGATATCCAGCCTTATACCCTTGAGATACTGAACTCTTTCGATCTCTATACCACCGATAATTACGCGATAAAGCTCCCGGCGGGCAGCACCGTGATTTTCCATGCCGACGTCCTGCTTGAATCCAAAGTCAACTGCATATACTCCGAAGGATCAATCACCCTTAAGGGCGTGAGCGAAAACAATGACAGGCACACGCTGACATTCGGCAGTGCGGGAATATCCTCCGGATTAGACGTTACAGTCGAGAACCTCAACCTCAAAACCGTCCCGGAATCCGTTGAAAGCTACGAATACGCCATTGAAGCGAATAAAAACCTCAGGCTTCAGGAATGCTATTTCTACGCCGGCGACGAATGGAAGGGAAAGAACGTAGTAAACTGCAATACCTACAATATAAGCAGGGACGTTTACATTAATATCCCCGGCTCGTATTTCACTTCCATTTCCGGATATGGGAACTATATCGCGGATATCGCTTATGTCAGCAACGTTATATTCGACGACAGCAACGAAATCAGAATCGGCGACTACTACCAAAATATAACCAACACGTTAAGCCCGGCGGACGAATCCGCGCGCATGGAACTCGTCACAAATGCCTTCTGGACGGCGGACTACGGCCAGTATATTTACGAGGAAGCGATGTCCGACACCGAAAGCGGCAGTTACAAGACCCTCGGCGGCAAGACCTATTCGATAAAGCTCTCAGACCTGATGAGCACAAACATCAACGAATATGAATGGGTCCTCGTTGACGCCGATTCGCTGAACTCAAAAGGTTACAAAATCGGTTTATATATCGGGCTTGACGAAATCTGGTACCTTAACGTCACCGTACCGAACAAGGAACTGTACTCGAATACAAACGTTTACATTGACTTCTCTGACACAGAGTACGCATTCGGCACCGGGGAGACAAAGAGGCTTCACTTAATTATCGGCGAATCGTTAAAGACCAACAAGCTCGAAATAGTCAACCCGAGCAAAAATGACGCGGACGACCTGCTGAAACACGTTGATATATCCCTTAAATTAAACAACAAAGAGACCCCGTATATTAAGGATTCCAAGTTATACTACCTGATCCCGGAGTATAATGAGTTCAAGCTGTCTCTCCTGCCGAAAAACTGCGAGCTGACAAGCGTATTCTACGGGGATTCAGATACGGACTGCGAACCGATAGGCCCCTCTATTGACGCGCTCTATACTAACATTCCGGAAAGCGACAAGGGCGTGTATATCTGGTATTCCGAGTCAGACGAGAAGCAGTACAGCACTCTGAGTATCTCGGACGAGCTTATCAGCGCAGTGAAGGTGGGAAAGATCAACAGCGTTTTCGCCTATGACGACGTGAGCGGCAAGGCATGGAGCCTTGACAGCGCAATAAATGAATTCCCGACCAGCTTCCTGAACGGCAAATCAATAGAAATAACGATCTCCGCCGAGGACTACGGCGTAAGCGACATCTGCGGAAAAGCGCCGCGCTACAGCTCAGAACAAGGGATCAATTTCTACAAGCTGGACTACCTCTTTGTTGAGGGAGACACTGTGATAACCGCTCCGGTGCGCGAGCTGTGCAAGTTCACTGCGTTTTCAATGAACGGCCCTCAGCCCACAATAAAGGGCGACAAAGACCCATCCGGTATGGGCTACCTCGGCGTGGAGTACACGATAACCGTTCCGTACTCCGAAGGGAAGCTCCTCGTCGGCGCTGACTTCAACGGCACGCCTATAGAGCCGTCCACGGCGGACGATAATGGCTGGAACTACAAGGTTACAACAATCAGCGGAGCAGAAAACAAGTTCGTGTTCACATACACCGACGTTGCGACCCTCAGGATCCCCAAGCCGGAGAACGGCAAGGTGGAGTTCACCGGAACTTTGGACGGCGGCAGGGGCGTTAACACCCTGGAAGACGGCACCAGCGTCTACACACTGGCGACAAACGACACGGTGACGCTCAAGTTTGTTCCGGACGACGGGTACAAGTTCGTATCTGCGGCGCAGGACGGCTCTGAGCTGAAGGTCGGTTCTGACGGCACCTGTGTTATAACAATGGAGCAGCTCGCTGACTGGACCATCACGGCGAAGTTCGAGAAGAAGTCCGGAGGTTCTACAGGCGGCTCTACTGGAGGTTCTACAGGCGGCTCTACCGGAGGCTCTACAGGCGGTTCCACCGGAGGTTCTACGGGCGGTTCCACTGGAGGTTCTACTGGAGGTTCTACGGGCGGAAGCCACAGACCTTCCACTAACTCTGACAAGACGGTGGAGAGCACTCCGACGATGGACGGCAAGCCGATGAGCTGGAACGACATCGGTAATCATCTGAGCAAGCTTCCGGAAAACAGCTCCGCGAAGATCTCGCTGAACGGCAAGACCACCCTGCCAGAAGCGGTTATCAGCGCGATAAAGGACAGAAAGCTCACTGTTGAGTTCGTATACGACAGCGTTAAGAGCTGGGTAGTACGCGGTGACAAGATCGGCACAGTTTCTGCGGCTGAGTTTGCGGCTTTCCCGGGCAACGCTGACTCCAGCGCTCTTCGCGGCGTGTTCGGAGTTGACCTCAAGGTCGGCGGCACAAATGTTCCGGCAGAGCTGAAGCTCGCGTTCCGCAAGGGATTCGCGGGTCAGTTCGCGAACGTATACAAGCTGAACGGCGGCGTTCTGGAATTCCAGCGCTGCGTAAAGGTAGGCGCGGACGCCACTGCGGTGATCCCCGGCGCTGACGCGGCTGGCGAGTACGTTGTTATGGTTTGCGAATTCAGCGACGTTCCCGGCGACGCCGATAACGACGGCGTACTCAGCGCCCTCGACGCCTCCGCAGTACTCAAGGAGGCGGTAGGCATGGCGAAGTCCGCGAACGCGGCTATGTGCGACTTTAACGGCGACGGAGAAGTCAACGCGCTGGACGCGGCGGCAGTGCTGAAGGCGGTCGTAGGAGTAAGGTAATTCGTATCGCGAGATAAATTACGGGCAGGCGCTAAGCCTGCCCGTTTTTTGTTAAACTATAATTTAGCGCTACATGGAAACTACTGCGTCAGCAATTGGTTTTCGCT
>ERZ772897.1796-NODE-1796-length-20740-cov-23.291129_pt1 | contig 20740 bp, 16 predicted proteins | sample MGYA00512125_ERZ772897 | MGnify/ENA primary metagenome ERZ772897 (study PRJEB29015, sample SAMEA2737660) | human gut metagenome | biome: human gut; feature: human-associated habitat; material: faeces | place: China | collected 2012 ... | reverse complement strand
AGCGACAGAACGGTCTTGCGATAGCAAGATGGAGGGGCTGCGCCCCGACAAGTTCCGATTTACAGGTGCAGGCGTTTTTCAAACTCTGCCAGCAGGCTGCGGCCCTTGAAGATGACCAGCCCCAAAAAGGTGATCATGCTGATGATCAGGCAAATGACCCAGGCCATTGGCGGGCGCACGCTGTGGCGCAGCGTTAAGCCGATATACGGCACCACGCCCACCACAATGTTCAGCAGCAGGTAAACCAGGCCGTTCTCGGTAAAGCGGCGGTTGACAAAGGCAAAAATGAAGTTCAGCACCAGGGTAACGCTGCACAAGATCGGCACAATGGCGTCAATGGCAATGCCGTTCCACCCGGCGTAATAATCCGCAAAGGTCACGATCAGCGAAGTGCCGATCAAAATCTGGAACAGCAGCTTCGGGGCGTTGCGGCCCTGGCGCAGCAGTGCGCGCAGCAGCATCAGCACCCCCACCGCGCCGGTCAGCACCAGCAGGCTCCAGTGCATATGCCTGCCTTCGATCATGATGTAATCCACCACGCCGCAGATGACCGCCGCCCCCAGCAGCACAAAGGCAGCGATGCGGTAAAACAGCGATGTCTGCCGCGCGGGCGGCACCACCTTGGGGTAGCGGTCCGGTTCCGGCGTGCCGACAAGGGGGTTCTGGCACAGCGGACAGTACTGTGCGCTGCCGCCAACCTGGATATGGCAATGGGGACAGGTTTTCATTCTCCATCCACCTCCGTTGCATACAGTGTAATATCCAACCCTTCGGCAGAAAGGCGGCGGTAAAAGTTTTTCAGCATCTCGGTGCTGCGGAACGCCCAGGTGGTGCCCAAAACCAGATCATCCCCATAGGAACAGACCGTGGTGAACGCGGTAGGCGAACTGCAGAACGCCGTAAAGCCTTTGATATAGGGCTGCAGCTCTTTTTGCAGTGGGATGCGCCCCATGTTGGAGATGGTCAGGGTAACTTTTTTGGCTTCCAGCGTATTGAACAGGTTGACCACCGCATTTTTGATAAAGAGCGGCACCAGTTTGATACCGGGCATCTGTTCCAGCTTTTCAAAACCGTCCATGCGGGCCTTGACCCGCTCGTCCTTCAGGGCTTCCCGCAGTTTGGCGTCAAAGCCTTTGGCCAGGGTTTCCAGCGTTTCGTCCCCCCGGAATACCCAGCTGATGCGGATGGAGTTGAAAAAGTTGCGGGCAGTCTCGGTTCCGTAATAGCTGCGCAGGTTGACCGGCAGGCTGACCGAGATGACCTTACCGCGTTCCAGCGCCGGCATTTCCTGATAAGCCGCCAGCATCTGGGCAGCGGCCAGGTAGCTGGTCATCGTTACCCCCATGGCGCGGGTCTTGGCCAGCACCTGGGCGGCAGAAAGGTGGGCTTCAAAAAACTGGGACTGGTCATACGGCAGTTTGCGGCCATGCAGGTGGAAAGACTTTTTGCGGTTCAGCGGGTCTTCCTCCGCCGCTTTGGACGCCGTATAGTACTTGCGGAACGCATCCTGGGCCGATTCGCCCTTGCTGGCGCGCTCTTCTCCGGGAACATTGGCCAGTTCGGGATTTTTCAGCTGCAAATAATTGTGCACCAGCGTTTTCAGGAACACCATCCCGCCGTTGCCATCGCTGATGGCGTGGAACATTTCCACATTGATGCGCGCGCCGTAATAGCTGACGCGGTACAGCAGTTCGTTTTTGATCTGCGGGCCGTACAGCATGGCACATGGGGCCAGCGTTTCCGGCACCGCCTGCGGTTTCAGGTTGGTGGATTCAAAATAATGCCAGAACAGCCCACGGTGCAGCGTGACCTGGAACTGCGGGTTTTCCCGTGCGGTCTGTTCCAGGGCCTGATTCAGGCGGTCGGGGTCCACATCCTCGTTCAGGGTGCAGCTGACGCGGAACACCCGCGGGTCCCGCCGGTTGATGGACGCCAGAAATACTTTGGCGACATTATCGACTTTATACCAGGTTTCGGGCAAATGGCAGCCCTCCTATCCGGCGGGGTTCCGCCGTTACAAAATTTTCTGCACAAAGCGGCCAACGCTTTCCATGGCCTGTGCGGCATGGGGGATCGGCATCTGCTGGAACACATGCCAGCATTCGGGGTATACCTCCAGCACGGCGTATACTTCCTGTTCCGTCATGGCTTTGGCAAGGTTGATAGAATCGGATTTCAATATTTCGTTCGTTCCCACCTGGATCAAAGTGGGCGGCAGCCCCCTTAAATCCGCAAACAGCGGCGAAAGGCTGGGGTCCTCCCATTCCAGGGTGCTGTTTGCTCCGCGGTAAGCGGTGCGGCAGGAATCAATATAGTCGTGGGTCAGCATGGGGTCCAGCGCGGCACATTTCTGATAGGATGCCCCCTGCATCGTCATATCGGTCCAGGGGCTCATCAGCACCAGGGCACACGGCTGGCTGCGGCCCTGGGCCTTTACGGCAAGGGCCAATTCCAGTGCCAGGTTGCCGCCCGCTGAATCCCCGGCCACGATCACATCCCGCGCGCCGATGCCCATATACATCAGGTAGTCCCAGACGCGCAGGGCATCGTCAATGGCGGAAGGATACGGCGCTTCGGGGGCAAGGCGGTATTCAAAGCTGAGTACATCGCACCCGGTGGAAAGCGCCAGTTTGCTGGCCAGCACGCGGGCATAGCCCAGCTGGCCGCAGGTGTAGCCACCTCCATGGCAGTATAGCACCACATGGCGGCGGTCATGCCCCTGGTTCATCCGCACCCACTCCGCCGAAACATTGTTGACGGTGATGGGCGTGGTGTTGATCAACAGGTTGGGGGTAACCAAACGGCCAAACAGCTCCTGGGCGGCACGCTGACGTTCCAGGTCCTCCGGCTGGGTAGAGCCGGTGCTGGTCACGCTGTGCACCGCCTTGATGGCTTTCATCATGGGGGTCAGGTCATCGGTCTCCGCGGCCTGTTTGCGGGCGTTGCGCAGGCGGTGCAGACGTTTCAGGGGAATACGTTTTTTCTCCTGCATAGAGCGTTCCTTTCCTTGGGGGGTCAGTGGGTGGATTCAAATGCCGATTTTGGCCCGCAGGCGCACCCACAGGCTGCGCAGCAGCGGCGGGCGGGCGGCAGGCAGGCAGCAGAGCCGCCACACGGTTTGGTTTTCCGGCATGCGGCCGCTGCGGGTATATTTGTGGTAGAGCATCGTCAGCTGGCGCATTTTCGCCTTGCCGGGCAGGTGCAGCACGCAGACGGGGTCGCAGCAGTAGTTCGTGGAAACATAATAAAAATGCCCGCCCAGCCAGTACCGGAACACATACGCGTTGGCGGCCCGCACGGGCTTGCCCGCCAGCTGGCTGCGGTAGGCCGCAGCATCCAAAATGGCTTCGTCGCCGTCCTGGCTGCGCACGCCGGTCTGCTGCATCCGGTCAAACACATTGCGGCATTCGGCCATAAAATCCTGCAGCCGGGCCGTGCTGCCCGCCACGAACTCGCCGCCAAAGTGGGTCAGCACATGGGGAGCGCCCTCCGGCCAAAGTTCATCATAGGTGTGGGAGATGCGGGCCGTCATGGGCTGGCTGGCCGCATGGGGCACCTGATACAGCAGCACCGCTTCCGCGGCTTCGCGCCAGATATCCTGATAGCCGCGCTGGGTAAAGGTATCGGAATCCAGCATCAGGTAGTTTTCGTAATGCTCGGTTTCGAGCAGATACTGCATGGCGCACAGCTTGTAATACGCCAGGGACCAGTCTAAATCCGCTTCAAAGCGGTAGTTGTCAAACGGACAGGCGATTACACGGATGCCCGCCTGGGACAGCTGCGCAGCATAGGGTTCCGGCACAGCGGTGTTGGTCACAAGGGCTGCATCGCAATTCTGGTTTTTCTGTTTTGCGCTGACAAGGCTGACCACAATGCAGCGGTAGAATACCTCGCTGCCCAGGTTGGCATTGCTGCCCTCGCGGTAGCCCTCCAGTGTGGCAAAGGCTGTAAAGATCAGGTTCATTCCATTCCCCACTTTTCCGGGAAGTTCCGGCCGCCTTACCGCATTCCCTTGTTGTCATCTTTTCCTATTATTTTATTATAGTCCTGTACGCAAGGCTTGTCTATTATTGTTGTACATTTGTTAAGCATTGGTCTACAAACTGGAAGTTATCGCTTTACTTTTGTTGTATCTTAGCCAAAATACTTTCTATTACAAGTGTTACTGTTATAAAGGCTCCTACAAGGGTATAGTAGTTTAAGCCATACATCAATGGCAAAAGAGAAATAACTACCGTAATAATGGAAAGGACAAACAATGCTTTGAGAACACCTTTCTTCTTCAATGAAAACAATGAAAGTAAGAAGATGGCAACAGTAAGTGTGGCTGTAATAAGTGGAGCAAAATTTGCATAGCCAAACGGTGTAAGGCTAAAGTATGAGAATGTTTCTTTTACTCTTTCTGTTGGAGATGTTGCAAAAATACAAACTGCTCCCAAGGGTAATAATTCTAACACTATTGTTAAAGCTGGCAAAACCGCTAAGCAGACTTTCTTCATGTTGTATATCTCCTTTACAAATCCCTATTTAATTAACTTCATTATATATTTTCCGGCTAGAGTTGTCTATACATTATCCCCCCGGCAAAGTATTCAAAAAAGCGGAAACCATACTCCTTTCCGTGACCCTGTCACAAAATCGCAATATGATTTCCGCTTCTGCTATTCTTTCAATTATTCTTTTAATATTTCACAAAATACTCTGTTCAAATTAAAAATGTCCGCCTGAGCTGCCGGAGTTTCCTCCGCCGCCACCGCCGCCGGAACTTCCCGAACTGCTGCTGGATTCAATATGACGTGTAACAACCGTTGTATTGATAAAACGGTCTTCACGTCTTCTGACGTTGAAGTTATGATTCCTGGTATACGTTCTGCTATCCACTGTCATCTTAGACTTTGCCTGAAACATCATGGCAATGACCGCAGCCGCAGCAACTCCCAGTGAAATTAAAAGCTTCTGTGGCAGATACAGTGACAGTCTGTACGAAAGGCTGGTATCGAGCTGTTTGCGTACACCTGCAATATATTTTTTACAGCCTGCATAATAATTGCCATCTGAAAGCTTATCTTCCGCTTTTTCACGGATAGCATCTAATTTACTCTGCGTAAAGCTTTTCGTCGTTCTTGCAATACCTGATGTAACCAGCATATCCGCCCGTGACTTCATATCAATGACATAGACAATTGCATCCGGCTCCGAACTGCTTTCATCATAGCCGTAGCTTTCATTAATAATGCCGCGCACATAATTTTCCAGTTCTTTATCGTCCAGTCCTTTGCTCTGTGTCAGAATCACGACATCCGTCTTGCAGGCATCAGATGCTTTCCGGCACATTTTAGTAAGCTGTTCTTTTTCCTTATCGGTAAATAAACCCGCATCATCGACCACATACTCTTTGGACTGCGTATCTGCCCATGCATCCTGCGGCATACCGCCTAAAACTGCTGCCGTTAAAAGGAGCAGGCTCACGAGTAAAATCATTTTCTTTTTCATTTTCATAGCGCAAGCCCTCCTAATGTCAGCACAATCATCATGATTACAAAAATTCCTACAAAGTAAGCAGCTGCTTTTCCTTTGCTGATTGGACGGTCTGCTACGATTTTACCCGTCTGTCCGTTTAAAACGAAGTTAAAATCTTTTCCGTGATAACGGCAGTTTAACATCCATACCGGTAGCAGTGCATATTCGTTGTGTTTATTATTCATGGAAATGTGATTATCCAGCACGCTGACAGTCGAATATCCAAGCATTGTGCTTCTTGCAATTTCCGTAATATAACGGTCTACCCTTTTTCTGACACGGCTCTGCATCTGCTCATCGGTGAAATTATACCGTTCTGAAAGATATCCTGACAGATACGGCATTGCAAACGGTTTTAACGCCGTATAGTCAAACGGCTCTAACTTATCCATCGTGTCATCGTCCATTTTTTCCGAAGCATCTGCCGGCACTTTTTCAAACTGTGCCTCTACATCACGGTATACGTGAAAATGGTCTGTATATGTATACTCTGTATCGCCGTGGCGCTCGGTTCTGATTTTTTCGGCTTTTGCCGTCATCTCGGTTTCGGCATCGAAATCATATAGCCAGAACGGCACATAAACACCGGAAATTTTTTCAATGGTGCTTTCTGTTGACAGTGTCTTTGGCGTAAGCAGCCCTTTTTTTACCCAGCTTTTATACATTTTCTTTGCTGCTTCCCGGTCAATCTGAAACGGAATGACCGATGACGGTGAAAATTCTCCGCTTAAGCGGTCTTCCACCAGTGACGGATTGCCGCAGAATGAACAGATTGTTGCAGATGTATACTCATCTGCCAGCAGTTCTGCACCGCAGCTCTGGCAGTGATACACCTTCATATTCATGCTGCCTTTTCCTTTTTGTTCCTCTGACTGTGCAGACTGTGTGTCTGTCTGCGTGTTTCCCCCGGCTTCTGCATCGCTGTAGAGATGTCCGTACTGCTTTTCGTAGTCCTGTACATCCATTTCCATCTGGCAGGATGGGCACTTGAGTTTTTGTGCCGTGCTGTCAAATTCCATTGCCGCCCCGCAATTCGGGCATTTGTACGTTATTGGCATATTCCCTCCATTCCCCTTGATACTTCATCAGGTACGCTTTAGTATATTATGATACTTATTATATGATACGTTATCCGTGTAAGCAAGAATCCGCATCATTATATCATCTTTTCTTTAATGCCTTTCGCTGCTTCGCCATGCACGTTATCGTTCTCAAGCCTGAAGCAGAACTTTGTGCAAGCGCAGTTCTGCTTCGAGCTTTCGTCCGGCACGGCTCATAGCTTTCGCACATTCATATTTTGTTCATATTTCTTTTAATATCTCTTAACAATATGCACACGTTTTCTTCACTTTTCCTGCATATAATACATTTGTATTAAGAAATTAGCCAATATTTTTTTAATAAAGATTTTTTTCATAATCCCAGTTGTTTAAGTGAATAAACAACTCCTCCCTCTTTTCATCGCCCCTAGCCAGGGCGATGTTTTTTTATCGGATCAAGAAGGAAACAATCATCATCACAATTCCCACAACCAGCATGATAATTCCGGTTTTGCGGTCTTTGTTGACTGCCGGTGACTTTAAATCTTTACGGTCTCTTTCATCATAGAAAATATTCCACTGGTGTCTGGAATTGGATATTTTTACAATTCCGATAAATGCAATCATCATGCCTGCAAAAAACACCATAAACCCCAAAAACGGCAGATATGAAGTTCCACGATAACTCTCACTGTCATTAAAATCAATATCACATAATACACTCTGTAATAATACCATTGCCTGCACTCCCTTCTGCCTCACCGGCGGATTTTGTATTTATTATACAACATTTTTCACAATACTAACAGTCTGTTATTTTGAAAACATCATAAAACCTTTATAAATTGCAACCGTTCAGAGCCAGGCAACTTTTCAGACATAATTGTGAGTCATGCTTGCATGAACGAACAGTTATGTCTGAAAAGTTATCTGGCGGATACGCCTCACCGACAAAATGCCTGCATTTTGGAGGCTGGCTCTGAACGGTTATTATAATTTAAGATTGCCGCTTTTATTTTCAGTCAATTTGCGGTATAATCAACCTATATTAAATTAAAAAATATCAGGAGGTACGATTTATGTTGGTTTCTGCAAAAGAAATGTTAACAAAAGCCCGTGAGGGTAAGTATGCTGTAGGTCAGTTTAATATTAATAACCTGGAATGGACAAAGACCATTCTTCTTACAGCGCAGGAATTAAATTCCCCTGTTATCCTCGGAGTATCAGAGGGTGCGGGTAAATACATGGGTGGTTTTAAAACTGTTTCCGGTATGGTAAACGGACTGCTTGAAGGATTAAATATTACCGTTCCTGTGGCTCTGCACTTAGACCACGGTACATATGAAGGCTGCTACAAGTGTATTGAAGCCGGTTTTTCTTCTATTATGTTTGACGGTTCCCACTACCCAATCGCAGAAAATGTTGAAAAAACAACAGAGCTTGTAAAAATCTGTAATGAAAAGGGGCTTTCCCTTGAAGCGGAAGTCGGTGCAATCGGCGGTGAAGAAGACGGTGTTATCGGCATGGGTGAGTGTGCTGACCCGAATGAATGCAAGTCAATTGCAGACCTTGGTGTTACAATGCTTGCTGCCGGAATCGGTAACATCCACGGCAAATATCCTGCCAACTGGCCGGGTCTTAGCTTTGAAACACTGGCTGCCGTAAAGGAAAAGGTCGGTGATATGCCGCTCGTTCTCCACGGTGGTACAGGAATTCCTGAAGATATGATTAAGAAAGCCATTTCTTTAGGCGTTGCAAAGATTAATGTCAATACAGAATGCCAGCTTGCTTTCGCTGCTGCCGTAAGAAAGTACATCGAAGCAGGAAAAGACCTTGAAGGCAAGGGATTTGACCCGAGAAAGCTTCTTGCACCTGGCTGTGATGCAATCAAAGAAACTGTCCGTGAAAAAATCGAATTATTCGGTTCTGCAAATAAGGCCTGATTCCGGTAATACAGCATGAACAACGATAAAGAACAGATAACTTCCAATGAAAAATCCGAAGACGTTTTAGCAGATTTATCAAAAGATGAGCATTCCGGAGATGAGACATCTTCTCCGGAATCTTCCGGTAAAAAGACATTTACGGACACTGGCGGTTCAGATTCCGTAAATGCGGACGTTGCCGCAAAGCCGTCTATTTTACGGCGCATTATTTTGATTGCGGCAATATGTGTCTTTTGCTATTCTGCTTTTATGTTGTTTCAGATTTTCTGGGAATACAAAAAAGGCAATGATATTTATGATACCATTCAAAATCAGGTATTAGATACAGACACACCAACTTCTGTCACGCTTGACGATGAAGAAGTCGAAATTCCGTTTGTATATGACCATAAGCAGCTGCTCTCCATCAATCCCGAAGGACTTGGCTATCTTTACATTCCTTCAATTGATGTACGGCTTCCGATGGTCCAGTCTACAGATAATGATTTTTATTTAACCCACACCTTTAATAAGACCGCTAATAAAAACGGCTGTCTTTTTGAGGATTACCGGATTACCGGCGGACTTTCCGCTACCAACGTCATTATTTACGGACACAATATGCACAACGGCAGTATGTTTGGAAAGCTTTCCCGCTATGATGATGAAAGCTTCTATTATACGGAAGGCCACGACATGTTTTATATTTACACTGAAAATAAAATCATGCAGTACCGCATTTTCAGTGCATATATCAGTGAACCTGTCAGTGATACGTACACCTTTAATTTTTCAACGCTTTCCGGATTACAGGATTATGCCAGATCCATGAAAGCACTTTCAATTTATAATACCGGTGTTTCTGTTGATGATGTTTCGCAGGTTGTAACACTTTCTACCTGTACCTCTGACGGTTCGAAGCGTTTTATCGTTCAGGGTGCTTATGTGGGAGAAGCCTTATTAACCTACTGATTTTTGACATTCTTTGTGCTTTTAATTTAATTTTTAAATAAAATACAAAAAAGAACTTGCATTCTTAGACATTTTGCGTTATTTTATTTAAAGACAGAGAGCAAACAAACAAAGTGCTGTCGATAATTAAATAGTAGAACAAAGGTGTTCCATATTTATCTGCATATAAATTGGAATGCCTTTTTTGATTTTACTATTAATATATTAACATAATAAAAGGAAGGAAGACAAAGTTATGAGTGAAAAATTTAACGTAGCTGACATCTTTGGTGAAAATGTATTTAACGATACTGTCATGAAGGAGCGTTTACCAAAGAATGTCTACAAAAACCTCAAATTAGCTATGACAGGCGTTCAGGAATTATCTTTAACAGATGCCGATGTGATTGCAAATGCAATGAAGGACTGGGCGATTGAAAAGGGTGCTACACATTATACACACTGGTTCCAGCCATTGACAGGAACAACTGCTGAAAAGCACGACTCTTTCATTTCAGCACCAAAGGAAAACGGAAAAGTTCTGATGGAATTTTCCGGCAAAGAATTAATCAAAGGTGAACCGGATGCCTCTTCATTCCCTTCAGGCGGACTTCGTGCAACATTTGAAGCAAGAGGCTATACAGCATGGGACTGCACTTCACCGGCTTTTGTCCGTGAAGATGCTACAGGTGCTACACTTTGTATTCCTACCGCTTTTTGTTCTTATACAGGCGAGGCACTTGACCAGAAGACTCCGCTTCTTCGTTCAATGGATGCTATTAATGAACAATCATTACGTATTTTAAAATTATTCGGCAACACACATTCTAAGAAGGTTACACCTTCTGTCGGTGCTGAACAGGAATACTTCATCGTAGACAGAGAAAAGTATTTACAGAGAAAAGATTTAATCTTCGCAGGCCGTACATTATTCGGTGCCATGCCTCCTAAGGGTCAGGAACTTGATGACCATTACTTCGGTGCTATCCGTGAAAGAATCGGTGCATTCATGAAGGATGTCAACAAGGAACTCTGGAAGCTTGGTGTTTCCGCAAAGACACAGCACAACGAAGTTGCTCCTGCACAGCACGAACTTGCTCCGATTTATGCACAGTGCAACACAGCTACAGATAACAACCAGCTGACAATGGAAGTTTTAAAGAAGGTTGCTTACAGACACGGTCTTGTATGTCTGCTTCATGAAAAGCCATTTGCAGGTGTAAACGGTTCCGGTAAGCACAATAACTGGTCTATCACAACAGATGACGGTATCAATTTATTAGAGCCTGGTAAGACACCTCATGAAAATATCCAGTTCTTACTGGTACTCGGTGCTGTCATGAAGGCTGTTGATACCCATGCTGATTTACTTCGTGAATCTGCTTCTGATGTCGGCAACGACCACAGACTCGGTGCGAACGAAGCACCTCCTGCTATCATCTCTATGTTCCTTGGAGAACAGCTTGAAGATGTTGTTATGCAGTTAATCGACAAGGGTGATGCTACAAGCTCAATCCAGAAGGGTAAGTTAAAGACCGGTGCTTCTACACTTCCTGACTTAAATAAGGATGCTACCGACAGAAACAGAACATCACCGTTTGCTTTCACAGGTAATAAATTTGAATTCCGTATGGTTGGTTCTGCTGACTCTATCGCTCCTGCAAACGTTGTATTAAATACTATCGTTGCAGAAAGCTTTAAAGAAATCGCTGATGAACTGGAAAAGGCTGATAACTTCGACATGGCCTGCCATGATATGATTAAAAAGCTTTTCACAGACCACCACAAGATTGTATTCAACGGAAACGGCTATACAGATGAATGGATTGCAGAAGCTGAAAGACGCGGTCTTCCAAACATTCCTTCTATGGTTGATGCAATTCCTGCTCTTACAACACCAAAGGCTGTTAAGCTGTTTGAAAGCTTTGGCGTATTTACAGAAGCAGAATTAAAGTCAAGAGCTGAAATCAAGTACGAAGCTTATGCGAAGGCTATCAATATCGAGGCAAAGGCTATGCTTGATATTACAGGCAAGCAGTTAATCCCTGCTGTAATCGCTTACTCAACAGAACTTGCAAACTCTGTTCTTGCAGTAAAGGAAGCCGGTGCCGATGCTTCTACACAGGCCGATTTATTAACTACCGTAACCGGTTACTTAAAGGAAATGAAGACACAGCTTGCTGCACTGGAAAAGGCTGTTGCTGACGGTGCTGAAATCAGCAATGTAGAAGAACAGGCGAAGTTCTTCAGAGATACCGTAAAAACTACAATGGATGCTTTAAGAGCACCTGCCGACAAGCTTGAAATGATTGTTGACAAAGACTTCTGGCCATTCCCTTCTTACGGTGACTTATTATTCGAGGTTTAATTTATAAAGAATTTTACTTAAAAATCGTATGATAACTATATAAAATAAGGGTTGTTCCGATATTTCATTGTCGGAACAACCCTTATTTTGGTCTTTATTGCTTTATTACTTTATCCGCAGCTCTTTAAGCGCAAGGCTAAAACAGCGCTTAATCACTCCGTATCAGATACCCGTTCTGTCTTGTGCTGTTGTCTACTGCGGATACACAAGACGCTCCGGCGCCGGATTATCTAAGACTTCCTGCTTGAACTTTCTCATATAAATCTTGGCAAGATTTAAGTTGTTGTCCAGATAATTTCCGCAGTCCCTCGGAGAATATCCCGGAATTTCGCCCTCATAAGACAGTACGAAATCTGCGGCCTCACGCAGTACCGGCAAAATATCTTCTGATTTTAAATCTCCTGCAAAAATCACATAAAACCCGGTACGGCAGCCCATTGGTCCGAAATAAACCGTCTTATCAGCCCATTCTCTGTGGTTTCTTAAAAATGTCGCAACTAAATGTTCAATAGAATGAATCCCCGGATTGTCCATCGGCGGTTCTTCGTTTGGTCTTGTAAAACGCAGATCAAAGGTTGTCAGCACCTGATCTCCTAAATAATCTTTTCTTGAAACATAAACACCAGTGAGTAAATCAAGATGATTTACCGTAAAACTTGCAATTTTATTCATTTTTTCTGTCCTTTCCTTCTATTCCTGCAATTCAACCGGAATTGCTGTACATCATCCGCGGATTGCTTTTTCTAACATCTTAAATTCACTTTCAAAGATACAGTTGCGGATTTCACCTGTCCACAGCTTGTTCTTACATTCGTCAAAATCAATCCAGCGTACAGACTCCACTTCTTCTTCCTGAAGCTTAAAGTCCGAATCCTTCACCGGTTCATCATAAATGTAAACGGCGCTTAATTCATGGTTTTTAAACGGCTTTCCGTCAAAAACCGCTTCCATTGTCCCGTCATGCATTCCGATAAATTTAAGCTTCCCCGGGTCTGCCTTAATTCCCAGTTCTTCTTCCAGTTCCCGCACCGCCGATTCCAGATAATCCTGTCCTGCGGGAATATGCCCTGCCGAGGATATATCATAACAGCCGGCATACGCATCTTTTGTTGCGGCTCTTTTTTGCAGTAAAATATCAAATTTCTTTTTATTTTTGTCTGTATAACGCACAAGCCATACGTGCGATGTTCCGTGAATATCCCCGTCCGTATGCACCTGTGTGCGCTCTTTGATTTCGCCTGTCAGCTCACCATTTTCTGTACGAATATCTAAATACTCCATGCGCTCACCTTTCGTTTCCTTTTATATATACCATTTTGCGGTTTTCATGAACGGATTCAATCTTTAACACCTTAATGGAACTGATAAACTTCGACAATGTGGAATAACCGTATTCCTTAGCTTTAAATCCCGGATACTTTACATGGATTTTCTGTCCCAGTGCGGCAAGTTCAACTCCTCTGCTGCCGGCTTCCCGCACGCAGGCGATTGCAAAGTCCGTTACCTGCTTTTTATTGCCGTTGTCTTCTTTTAAACGGACAATCACGGTATTGTTGACTTTCTGTAAGTCGAAATTATCAATTTCTTCGATAAATGTAGACAGCGAACTATATCCGTAGTTTCTGACATCAAAATCTGAATATTTCTTCTGCAGACGGCTTCCAATCTCGCCAAGCCCGGTCGGTCTGCCCTTGTCGTCATTTTCAATGACAATTTCAATGATGGCATTTTCAATGACCGCCTGACTGATGATATTTTCAGGAATCTTATTCTGCTTCCTGACCGGTGTTTCTTCTTCTTCCTCCGCCGCCTCTAACAGCAGTTCCAGATCCGTAAAAACGGAACAGGCTGCCCTGAATGACCGCGGGGTTTTATTTTCTCCCATGCCGATAACGTCCATACCGGATTCTTTTAAGCGGCTCGCCAGCCTTGTAAAATCACCGTCACTCGATACAATGCAGAACCCGTCCACATTCCCCGTATACAAAATATCCATGGCATCTATAATTAATGTGGAATCGGTTGCATTTTTCCCGACCGTATTGCGGAACTGCTGAATCGGCACAATTGAATTTTCCATAAGTGCATCCTTCCATCTGCCCGCCTGCGGACTCGTCCAGTCCCCGTAAATTCTTTTATATGTAATCACACCGTACTTTGTCATTTCGTCCAAAATATACGCAATATATTTTGAGGAAATGTTATCGGCGTCAATTAACACTGCATAGTGCTTATCTTCCATTCCCTTCTGCCTTCCCTGTCCTACATCTGATGTCTTACAATCTTATATTCATCGTTGCTCTGATAGTATGGACAATTCTTATATTCCGATGCACAAAAACGTGCATAATCATCTTCATCCATATTCACATCACATATATATTCTTCCATTTCTTCATCGTAAACTAAATTGTTGCAGTAATCGCAGCTAATCTGTCCCGCCATGTTATACCTCATTTCCGGACGATTCAATCGCAAAGGTATTTCCCCTGCCATAATGACTATCTGTTTTCGTCCGGAAACAATATAGCCCGCGGCGGGCTTTTACCTGCCGCATAAAAAACCTGTTAATATTATAACAGACGATTCTTCAAATGTATATTCAATTTCCTATAAAAAAAGAGTGCATTATCCATAAAAATTTTATATAATAGAGATAACAAAACAACGTGAACAACTAAATAACAACGCAAGGAGGGGTACTTATGAAATATAAGGTCTTACTAACCGGAAAGAACAATGCTGCAATTGATGAATTTTTCACAAAAATGTATAACAGCTTTGAGTGTCAGACAACGTCCAAGCGCTATGAAGATATGATAAGCCATATGCACGCTTTCAATCCAGATGCTTTTGTCTACTGCTTACAGGACGAACCGGTCGATGACATTACAAAGATTATATCTATGAAAAGCAGGGATGCCGTACAGCTTCCGCTGATTATCATCGGAGATGCTGCCGACTGTGACAAATTTACAAAAGCCGCTGTTAAGGTTGCGGATTTGATACTGCAGCGCCCTTTAACCGCCGCAGTGATTGAACAGCGCATAAATGTCTTTTTAAAACAGCAAAAGCGGATGTACGAACCGATTGCTGAAGAATTAAAAAAAGCCGACCTTGCCTTTAACGAAACATTTCCGCCAAAAACAGATGTGCCGGACGTGACGGGTATGCCGGATATGCGTGATATTGCAAATATACCGGGAATGACTTCCGGCAAGAAGCATATTCTGGTTATTGACGATGATGTCCGCATGTTAAAAGTCATTAAGCTTCATCTGCATGAAAAATACGATGTAGCAACTGCCATCAGCGGAAAAATTGCTTTAAAATTCTTAGAAACCAAGCACACCGATTTAATTTTACTCGACTATGCCATGCCGGATGAAAACGGTCTTGTCGTACTTGAAAAGCTGCGTGCCAATCCATTGACCAAAGACATTCCTGTCATCTTTTTAACCGGCATTACCGACCGCAAAAAGATACAGGAGGCACTGGTGATGAAACCTCAGGGTTACCTTTTAAAACCAATTAACAGAAAACGCCTGCTTGCTGCCATCCAGAATACACTTGAAGCGTAGTCGCAGCTATAAGAATAAAACTACCTGCGGAAGGAAGATGCCTATGGAAAACGAATTACATTTAACGGATTTAATCGATGTAGAAATGCTGCAAAAAATTCAGGATGCTTTTTCTGACATGACCGGCATTGCTTCCGTCACAACCGATGCTGACGGAGTTGCCGTAACAAAAGGCTCTCATTTTTCAGACTTCTGCATGAAATATACACGTTCTTCACCACTGGGCTGCCAGCGGTGTGAATTATGCGATAAAAACGGGGCGGAGCTGGCACTTCAAAAAGGGGCTTCTTCAACCTATTTCTGTCACGCAGGACTCGTGGATTTTGCCGCGCCGATTATTGCGGACGGCAGAATGGTGGGCTGTTTTATCGGCGGTCAGGTGCTGACCGAGCCGCCGGATATTTCAAAAATCATGCAGGTCGCCGATGAACTGGGGGTTGACCCTGCCAGCTACATTCAGGCGGTTATGAAAGTCAATATCGTGGAAAAAAGCCAGATTGACAAAGCAGCAAGCTTTTTATATACCATTGCAAACGGTCTTTCCAATATTGCCTACCACAAATACCAGCTGTTTCAGGCAAATATTGAGATTGAAAAGGCGAACCGCATGAAATCAGATTTTCTCGCCAATATGAGCCATGAAATCCGTACCCCGATGAATGCTGTAATCGGCATGGCAGAAATGGCGCTGCGTGAAGACCTGCCGCCTGCCGCAAGGGATTATATTACTCAGATTAAAGCCTCCGGAAAGACACTTTTAACCATCATCAATGATATACTGGATTTCTCAAAAATTGAATCCGGCAAGATGAATATTATTCCGGTGGAATATGAACCGATGTCTACAATCCACGATGTTGCAAATATTATTACCACACGGATTGGCAGCAAAAATGTTGAACTGATTTTAGATATTGCACCGGATATCCCTTACAAACTGTTTGGTGACAGTATCCGTTTTAAACAGATTTTGTTAAATCTTGCCAATAATGCCGTAAAATTCACCAAACACGGACGCGTGCTTTTAAAAATTTATGCGGACCCTGTAGAAAACGGTGAAACTGTTTTGCACGCTTCTATTGAAGATACCGGCATCGGCATTAAAAAAGAACAGATTGGAAGACTTTTCCGCTCCTTTGAACAGTTAGACAGCAAACGTAACCGCAATATCGAAGGCACGGGACTGGGGCTTGCCATTTCCAAGCTGCTGCTGACGTTGATGCACGGCACTATTTCCGTTGAAAGCGAATACGGTATTGGCAGTACCTTTTCTTTTACACTGCCGCAAAAGGTTCTGGATGACCGTCCAAGCGGTGTATTTAACAATGATCCGCCGGTTCATGCTGCACTTTTTATTAAAAACAGCCTTGTACAGGAACAGTTGCAAAAGGATCTGGACCGTCTGCATATTGCTTATGACAATTGTACCGTGACCGGGACTGAGCCGGACAATACACCTGATTATCTTTTTATCGATTATGCGGTATTTTCCTCTGCCATGCAGGATTATATTCAAGCACACCCTGAACTGACCGCTGTATTGATTACAGACTTTTATACTTCGGTCAGCTGCAATTTAAAGAATCTGCACATTGTAAAAAAGCCGCTGTACTCTTTAAATCTGATTTCGATTTTAAAAAATGAAGATCTGCATTTTGATGAAGAAGATGATGCCGACCACTTTGAATTTACGGCACCGGATGCACAGATTTTAATTGTCGATGACAATGCTATTAACCTGACCGTTACGGAAGGACTTTTGAAGCCGCTTGGTATGCAGATTGACACCTGCCTCAGCGGAAAAGAAGCCATTGAAAAAATTTCGTCACAGATGTATGACATTATTTTTATGGATCATATGATGCCGGAACTGGACGGTGTGGAAACAACGCACATTATCCGGCGTTTTCATCCTGAATATGACGATGTTCCGATTATCGCCCTGACTGCTAATGCCATTGACGGTACAAAAGAGCTGTTTTTAAAGGAAGGCATGAACGATTTTGTACCAAAGCCGATTGAACTGCAGTTTTTAACTGCAAAAATCAAGCAATGGCTTCCTGCGGAAAAGATTGACCGACAGCACGGTATGTCTGCAAGCAGAAATACCACAGGCACTGACAACACTGTAACTGCCACTAATGCCGCTGCGGACAATACGCAAGCATTTCCGGCAATTGAGGGACTTGATACAAAAGCTGCCATACAGCTTCTTGGCAGCCCGCAGTTATATATGACCGTTCTAAAAGATTACTACCGTGTCATTAAACAGAAGGCAGAACTGATTAAGAAATATGAGCAGCAGGAAGACTGGCATGCCTATACCATTGAAACCCACGCATTAAAAAGCGCTTCCAGACAGATTGGTGCGACTGACCTTGCCGAATCCGCTGCCCGTCTGGAACTTGCCGGTTCCAGACAAGATGCGGCACTCATTCATGAACAGACTGCTTCCCTCCTTCATGATTATTTACAATACCAGTCTATTTTGCAGCCATATTTTCAAAAGGAAGAAAAAATCTCCGCACAAGAAACGATTACTGCACCGGTTCTGGAGAAGCTTTTTTATGCCATGTATGATGCAATTGATAATCTGAACAGCGATACCATGGAATCTACGCTGGAGGAAATGACACACTTTATCTATCCTGACAACCAGCAGGAATTTTTAAATCAGCTAAAGACGGCTGTTTCCGATATTGACGTGGAACAATGCACAAAAATCCTTGATGCATGGAAATCTGTTGTTTAATATCGTATTTTATCAACTACAATACCCCGCAGCGTATTACATTTCTGTTTATACCCTGCGGGGTATTTCTTAAAACGTGTAGCCTTTTTTGTCCATACTGATGATAAACCTGATTTCACGCTGCTTTACAATCTTATTTTTCTTCTTTTGATATACTTTGCGCCAGTTTTTCTACGGTTTCCTGTGGCAATTCAGCTAATTCTGCGACAGATTTTATGTCATTCCCCATATTAAGAAGTTTTGTGGCAATCTGAATTTTAGTATATTCTTCGCCTTCACGGCGTCCACGGTTTAAAATATCTTTTGCTTCATAGTTTAATACTTTTCCACCCATTGTCCGGCTCACCCCTTTCGCAACATTTTTATATTTAACAGCAATATGTTCTATGACTTTACGTGACATATCAAGAATAGCAGCTTTAGCATATCTGTTCAAATCACCCATCTGGCAGGCGATTTCAAGCCGTTCCCTGATGGAAGCATATTCTGCTTCCAGCTGCTTTAACTTTTTCTTGTTTTCTTCCAATTCTTTAAAATTTTTCTCATACGCAAAAATATGAAACGGTATCAGAAAAAACAGTTTCCTTTCAAACAATTCATGAATCGTATAACGTTTTACCTTTAATACCGGCACGGTATAGGATACCCTTCCGCCCGGAGTTAAGACTTTAACTATCATTTCTTCAGGCGTATTTTTAGTATGTCTAAGCGACACAATTGCTGAATCCGGAAATTGTACGGTCAAAATATTTGATGTAAACTCTCTGTTTTCTAATGCAAGCTGTGTATCATACTCAAACATTCGTACAATCATACTGCCGTCTTCCGTACTTTGACATTCAATGTGATATCGTTTGCGCTGTGCTGTATTACAGCCGGCAGAGCCGCCGTAAAGCTGATTTTTCAATAGCTGTGGTATCGGTGTTTCTTTACTACTGATAATTTCAAAGCTGGAATCTGTAATCCGTTCCTGTTCACTGCCGTCCGGCATTTTAATAAAATGCTCGTTTTGCAGCAGGCAGATGGTTTCTTTTCCGGTGTAGTGCGTATGAAAAATTTCATTGACAACCGGAATCATTAACTCCGTACAGTCGGTTAAAAGTGTACGGAATACATCATCGTAAGGTGTATTATCCATGCATTGGTTCCTTTCTTTTATTATACTGGACTTGTGGGATTGTCGACAAGCGTTTTGATGAATTTTCTAAAATTTTCAAATCTTTTGGAATGAAAACGGATTATAAAAGGGTCTAAATCCGCAGTAAATTCCAAAAAACGTGATAGAAAATACAGACGAAATCTAAATATTTAGATTTCAAATATAAATCAGACTTTAAACACATAATCTTTATAAAAAACCGTGCTTAAATTCGTTATTAGAATATATTCTATTGAAATAATAACATAATATTATTTATATTGCAATAGTAAATTGCATCAATAATATACTTTTTATTATATATTTTTATAATTACTGTTCATAACAGCAAAAAAGACCCTTTGGCAGGCTTGAACCGACTGCCAAAAGGTCTAAAATCACTTAAATTGCTAAAATAATTTAAATCATTAAAATAACTTAAATTACTGAAGAAGTGAAAGAACACCCTGATTCTGCTGATTAGCCTGTGCAAGCATAGACTGACCTGCCTGCATAAGAATGTTGTTCTTTGAGTAGCTAACCATTTCTTCAGCCATATCTGTATCACGGATACGTGATTCAGCGGATGTTGTATTTTCAACAACGTTGTCAAGGTTGGCAATTGTATGCTCCAGACGGTTCTGAACAGCACCTAATGCGGAACGCTGCTTAGAAACCTGCTTAATTGCATCGCTGATTGTATTTACAGCCGCATCTGCATTTGTAGAATCCTTGCCTGTTACCTTCAGTTCATCTACACCAATAGACTTTGCACTCATTGACTGCATTGTAACAGTAATCTTATTTTCAGTAGTGGTATCAGCACCAACCTGAAAACTTAATTCCAAATCTTTTACATTTGCTTCCTGTGTTACTTTTACATAATCTGCAATCTGCTCAGCACCAACTTCTTGAATATCTCCATTAGTATCTTTTTTAAATAAACCGCCCTTGTAAGTTCCATCTTCATCAAAATAATTTTTAAGATCAGATTCCGCAACGGCTGTTCCACCTGTTTTACCTGAAAGTAATGCATTGCTACTTACCTCAAGTTCTGTAAGTGCAGCTACATCCTTGATTGTTGTCTGTACCTGATCACCATATTCATCTGTAGTATTTGCTTTCGTTGAATAAAGCTTTTTACCTTCTTTAATCTTAATCGCACCTGTTTCATCAACTTCAAGGTAATCAGCTTTTAACTGGTCAAGTGTTAACTTTGTAGTTCCGCCTTCTGCATATAAATCTTGTAATGTCTGACCATTCTTCAATGCAATCTCATTTGTTACCGGTGTCTTATAAGACTGTGTATATGTCTTTGTTCCACTGTCAGCGCCCTTTAACAGATAAGTTTCATTGAACTTTGTTGTTTCTGAAACTCTATCAATTTCATCAACTAACTGATCAATTTCGTCCTGAACGTTCTGTCTGTCGTCTTCTGACATTGTTCCGTTGCCAGCCTTTACTG
>ERZ772897.1794-NODE-1794-length-20745-cov-8.450072_pt1 | contig 20745 bp, 22 predicted proteins | sample MGYA00512125_ERZ772897 | MGnify/ENA primary metagenome ERZ772897 (study PRJEB29015, sample SAMEA2737660) | human gut metagenome | biome: human gut; feature: human-associated habitat; material: faeces | place: China | collected 2012 ... | reverse complement strand
AGAAATTTCCGCAGCGTTGTAAATTCATCTCTGGAGTTGAGCGGCAGGAAGGACAGTTCCCGAAGCAGTGCCATTGGCCTTTCCTTGACACAATAAAAGAGGTTTGCAAGATTTGAATTGAAATCATTGTAAACCTCCATACATTTATCCGGTGGCTTTCCAAACAGAACCCATCCGCCTCCGCCAAATACTTCTATGTAGCGGTCATAGTGCTTGGGCATGCGTAAGTAAATCAAGTCACGGAGTGCCTTCTTACCACCTACCCAACTAATAATGCTATTCAATTATGTTCTCCTCTCCTTTATTTTGGTCCCTCCATCTGCTGTACTTCCCCTGCAACCAGCGACTCATCCACCAGCCTTCTGATATTGGCAACTGTCTCTGGCATATCTGTAAAGTTCACATGATGGTCACGTTCCACAAGGGGTGTGTACCAATAATCGTAGGGAATATAGTATTCTCTGATGGCACGCTTCTGCTCCTCTGTAAGCTCGGCATTCCCCTGCACCAATGGTCCTCCCGGTGTAAGGAATGTAGTCCCCCAATGTTCTCCGGAAGATTCCAAGTCCAGCGTTACCAAGGCAAGTGCTTTTATGCCGGACTCCGTTCCTTTTACCACCGCAGGCATCATGACCATTCCGTATTTTTCATCCACATACCCTTCTCCATACACTTCCTCGAATGCCTGATGCATGGCAAGGAGTGTCTCGGCAGCATAGGATGTGTTCTCCGTATTGCAGGACATATTTAAGAGCAGGAAGTCTGTCTTGTCCAAGATTTCATTTACCTTGTCAATAAACTCCTGCTCTTTCTTTTCTGAAATATCGTCCTGCTGTGTAATGATATCAAAACGGTCAACCTCAATATTTAATGCAAGACAGCTTCCATTCTCCCATTTCATATGGATTTGCCCGATGTCATCCACATGGTCAACAACTCCTCTGCTTCCCGGCGGTACTGACTGTTCCCCTTCCATGCTGTACAGACGAATGGGTGTACCTTTCGGATACATTTCTTTAATCCGTGCTATCTCTTCTCTTTTTAACATGATTCTCCTTCCTCAATCTCTTTGATTCTTTTCTTCAGCCGGATACCATCTTTGACACCCTGCAAGTATAACTGCTCCTGCTTGATACAGCTAATGTCAAGAATGCAGCCTGTCAGTTCACTAATCAGCTTATACTCTTCTGAACCCAGTCCGCCAAATCTTTCCCTTATCTGATTCCACAGTCCAATTTCTTTCTGGGCAAGTTCCTTGACATCTTCCCTCTGTAAAATATCATGCCGGTAACTCTCAATCAGTTCCTGAAAAAACTGATAAAAAATATCTTCTCTCATATCCATAGGTCTGCTCCCTTCTTTTTGTTAGGACACACAATACTACAGACTCTGAAATATATCCAGCACAATATTATTTAGCAGGACATGTCCATTCCCTGCACCTGACTTCCCATCAGTTCTTCCTCCGTCATGACACTCCAGAAGTTTCCGTTGTTCCAGAAGCTGACATAGATTTCTCCGTCCTCCACATCAATGGGACGCTGTTCAAAGCCTTCGCCCCAGCCATCGCTCATCTGTCCGGTCCAGTATTCCTTTAACACTTCGATGTCATTCTCGGTCAGCGGTTCACTGATTTTACACTCCAGCACACCATATAACTCCCCGTCCACAATTTCGACCTTCGGCTGAGCCGACATTACCTTTGCGGCTACCGCCGGACTCCGGTCAAAGTAATGCATGAGTCCTCTTGGTTCTTCCCCTACACAGTATTCCTTTTCAATGGTTTCCGCGATTTCCTCTGCATATGGTGTCAGGTCACTGCGGTATAACTTCCCCTGTTCGAATCCTTCCTCATATAAACCTGCTGTCAGCGGACTGTAAAGCTGGAAAGTTTCATAGCAGCTCTCATCAATCTCCAGCGGATCAGCAAACTCTCCATTGTACTGCTGGTACTCTGACAGTTCTCTAGTGGCTCCCACAAAACCATCCTCCACATAACCGCTTGTTACAAGTGTCCCCTGTCTCTTGTCCGCTGCAAAGGAAGCATAATTGATGTGAGGGAGCAACAACTCATCCACATCAAATAACCCGGACTCCTCCACCATGTACTTTCCATACTCTTCATCGTTGTGTACGAAAGGATTTACTTCAAATTCCCCAAGCAGTTTTGCAAGGCTTGTCACCTCAGTAGGACTGCTAAACCCGGTAAATTCCACCACCATGGCAAGCTGCTTCATCTGCACTTCATCAAAATGCCTTACCGCCTGACACGTTTCATTAAATAATGTCAGTGCCTCCACACAATCAATGTTCTCCGGCATTGGCACCAGAATATCCGGCAGGCGCAGGTTATGTATATCTGTAACCTCCAGCTCCCAGAAATCCATGATCTGCAATCGTTCCTTTACCTTGTTCATGGAACAGATATCGGTAGGCAGATACAGATATTCGGTGTCCCCTGCCTGATTCTGTACCTCGATTGCTGCCACGATTTCATCGGATGCAAAGTATTCCGGGAATGTTTTTCCGTTATATACCTCCTGCATTTCAAAGCCATGCTCCACGAAAACTCCATAGGGCAGGACTTCCACCCTGCTTTCCTTGAACGTCTTTTCCGCAAACTTTATAAAGTTTGTCTGCTGCTTTTCCTCTTCTGGTATGGCTATGAATTCATCCAGATAGAGACGCTTTCCTACCTGCTCTACATCAGAAAAATCTGTAATCAGCGAAAGTCCCTTCATGCTGAAGGTCAGATTGATCAAATCCTGCATCGTTCCCACACCGTAGTCAGTGACATAGGAATACAATACTTTGCGCTCATACTCCGTGAAACAATCCAAACGTTTGGCGAAAAAATTGACCTCATCCATTTTCACGGTCTGCCCCTCGAATTTACAAAGAGGATTATCCTTCTCTGATGCTTCCACCAGCCTGCACACAGGTACGATTTCTTCAATACCGATTCTTTTCATCTGGAAATTTAATTCCGCATCCGACAATGGCAGTTCTATACTTTTTCGGCCACCACTCAGCACCTTAATCCGCATTCCACACCTCCTGCTTTACAATTTCCACTCCGCACTTCTCGATCACAAAAGCATTTACGATAAGCCTGAGTATCTCATCGGGTATCAGTTCCCGATCTGTCAGTTCCGATAATCGGATATGCTTTGTTCCGCTATAAACATCCTTTGCCGCATGAAACAGAATATACTGCTCCAGTGTCACGCCTCCAAGCCTTACCCTGTCAAAGTAAATCCCGGTATCCAGAACATTTTTGCGGACCTTCTCCCATAAAATCTCATCGGCAGACAGTAAAAATACGGCGGCAGCATATCCCGGTGCATACTGCAATGTCTTTGTCCTCTTTCCCATCAGCAGGGAATAGAAATCATTTCTGTGCTTTGGATTACGGAATATCAGTTCCTTATCCACTTCACAAAAAATTTCATCCACCCTTTTCTTCAGATGCTCCATCTGCATTCTGCTGATCACGCAGTCCACGATTTCAGAATAATTTCCCCTGCTCCTCCAGTCCACATCCATCACACAGATACCATATCCTCTTGGTCTGTAACCCGGTGGCTGCTGCATCTGCCTTTCCAGCACCCGAAGTCCCGGACTCACACAAAATAATTTTGACATTTCCACCTCCAAAAAAATAAGGCGGCACCTATTTCATTTCTAAAATAAGTACCGCCTTGCATTCATCCCTGCCCATATTCATTTTTAGTCTCTCTTACCACTCCCTCCTTTTCATTTTTCTTCAAATCACTCCCAAAACCACTTTTTCAGCCCTATGCATCTATAAAATTGTGCAAATAAATCGGGCAAAAACTAGCCAATTTTCGGTCTAATTTTTGCCCTCAAACCACAACATCTTGTGGTCAAACCCTACTATTTCTTCTCTTTTCCACAATACTGCATCATTATCACGCACTCAACATGCACCGTCGAAGGAAACATATCGACACAACAGACCTTTTTCACTTCATATCCTCTCGCCTGTAAAACTTCCAGATCTCTTGCCAGACTGGTCGGCTTGCAGGAAATATAAACCATCTGAGGCACATTGTAACGAATGATTTTTTCCAAAGCTTTTGGATTGATTCCGTCCCTTGGCGGATCAAGTACAATATAATCCGGCTTTTCTTCAATGCTGTCAATGACTTTGAGTACATCCCCTGCGATAAACTCGCAGTTATGTAAACCATTTAACTGTGCATTCTCTTTGGCAGCTTCCACTGCTTCCTCAATGATCTCCACACCGATCACTTTTTTAGCTACCGGAGAAAGCATCTGTGCGATCGTTCCAGTTCCGGAATACAGATCAAATACAATTTTACCATGTTCCGCAATATCTGCGTCTGTTCCGCTTGGAAGTGCATCTCCGATAAACTCTCTGGCAGTCTGATATAGCACCTCTGCACCCAGGGAATTTGTCTGGAAAAAAGAAAATGGTGTGATCTTAAAGCGAAGCCCTAACAATTCCTCGTAAAAGAAATCCTGTCCATATAAAACATCCGTGCCTTCATTCGTCACGGTATCTGCCACATTGTCATTTCTCGTATGCAGAATACCTGTCATGATACCTTTGTAATCCGCTGCAAGAAGAGCAGCTTTCCAGCCCTCTAATAATTCCTCTTCCGTTCCTGCAAATGCGTTTTCCTGTGCATTGTTCAACGTACTTTCAACTTCATCCATCTGTACTGCGGCAATTCCCGGAAAATCCGTCTGCGTTGTAGTCACCAGATCTACTAATATTTCCCCTGTTTTGACTGCCTTACGGACAAGCAGATGTCTTAAATATCCGGTGTGACGCAGTTTATGGTAATAGGTGATATTTTTTTCACGAAAATAAGCAAGTGTGACAGACAGGATCTTTCTGAAATCCTCATCCACGATCTGGCAGTTTTCCACCGTCACAATATCATAAAAGCTTCCACGCTTATGCATGCCAAGTGCTAATGGTCCATCCTTAAATTCATCCCCAAAGGAAAATTCCATTTTATTGCGGTATCCGGTCTGCCTTGGACTTTCCTTGATTCCCAGAAACTGGTAATCCCGGTTTTCCTGATCGATCACATCATCCATTAATTTTTTTACCTGTTCTGCTTTCATCTCAAGCTGCCTGTCGTATGGAAGTGTCTGATAAGTACATCCTCCACATTCCCCGGCATGGACACATCCTGTTTTGTCCCCTTCCAGCGGTGACTTTTCCAATACCTCTAAAAGTCTGCCCTCTGCTTTTCCCTTGCGGATTTTATTGATGGAAGCAGACACTTTCTGTCCCGGTATCGTATTTTTTACAATAACCTGTCTGCCATCCTCTGTTCTGATAATTCCCTTATTTGGAAAGTCTACGCGCTCGATCACGCCTTCTATGATTTGTCCTTTTTTCATAAATTCCTCGCATTTTTATTTCATCAACTATAAAATTGTCCATGATTCCATTGACATTTTATTAACTTCACAGTTTTCTATTTCTTTTATCTGTTACACAAGAAAAAAGGGCTGCATCCGCAGCCCTCCAGATTATTTTTATTCTTCTTCTTTTTTCTCTGCTGGTTTTGCCGGCTCTTCTTCGTCCTCTTCATCTTCGAAGAAATCGTCATCATAATCATCTTCAAAATCGTCTTCAAAATCTTCCAGATAATCTGGTGTAAAGAAACGATATACGCCATATACTGCTGCTGCAACTGCTGCAATAATACCGATGATTGCAAAAATCCATACAACCTTTGATGTTTTCTTTTCTTCTGCTTCTTTTTTGTTTAATAATTCATTCAACTTTGTCATATTGATCAGCTCCTCTTTCTTATTGAGTAAGTCGTTTAACTTTGTCGCATTGATGAAATCTTCCACCTTGTTCATAGTGTTCCGCTCCTTCTCTTATTTATACTTTTATAGGATATGCAAAACCTAAACGCAATACACACCAGAAAAATCTATGTGCACCGCTCATTGCTTACGCCCATTATACCATATCCTTTACTTTTCGAATATAAAAAATTTATATTTTTCAAAAATTTTATATATTTTTTAGAGTTTCGGATACACAAACGTCCCTGCTCCCAAATAGAATCAGATACGCTTTAATTTTGCAAAAGAGGCAAACATTTTTTTCACACCATATCCTTCGAAATCCACGGTCACCTCGTAATCTCTTCCGCCATCCATGATGTTTTTCACAACTCCTCTGCCAAACTTGATATGCGATACGGTGTCCCCGACACCATAGTCAAGCTCTGACTTTACAACACCCTTTGTGACAAGTGCCTTTGCCTGCATACTCTGTCCGGAAGGCTGCTGGCGCAGTGTTGTTCTTTTCGGTCTTGCTGTTGTCTGGTTCTGTAAAAAAGATGGGAAACTGCTCTCTTTTCCAAAAGAAGATTCTCTTGCAGATGCCGGCTTTCTCAGTTCACTGTCCAACAGTTCAGACGGAATCTCCCGAACAAACCGCGATACTTTATTATATTGCGTTTCGCCACGAATCATACGTTGTCTTGCACAGGTAATTGTAAGTTCTTCTTTGGCTCTCGTGATCCCCACATAAGCCAGGCGTCGCTCCTCTTCGAGATCCTCAGAAGAACTGTCCGAAGTGATGGACATATAACTTGGGAACAATCCATCCTCCATTCCGGCAAGGTAAACTTTCGGGAACTCCAGACCTTTTGCACTATGTAATGTCATTAAAACAACATAATCACTGCCCTCATCGAGACTGTCGATGTCTGCAACCAGTGCCACTTCCTCTAAAAAACCACTGAGTGTCGGATGTTCCTCGCCTTCCTCGTAAGCAACCACTTTGCTGATCAGCTCATCGATATTCTCAATACGCGCCTTTGCCTCTTCGGTATCTTCCGCTTCCAATTCTTTCACATATCCGGTTTCGTCTATAATCTCCTGCAAAAGTTCAGAAACGCTGATAATCTCTACTTTACTGCGCATCACCTGAATAAAATTCACAAATGGCTTGATCTTTGCAGCACTCTTGCCGAGTGTCGGAATATCGTCTGCCATTTTCAATGCATTATAAAAACTGATGTCTGCCGCAGCCGCATAATCTGCCACACGGTTTAAGGTTGTTGCACCGATTCCACGTTTTGGCACATTAATGATCCTGCGGACAGCAAGATCATCTCTTGCATTATCGATCGTTTTCAAATAGGCAAGCAGGTCTTTGATCTCTTTTCTTGCATAGAAGTTCACGCCGCCGACAATCTTATATGGAATATTGGATACGATAAATTTTTCCTCAAAAAGACGGGACTGTGCGTTTGTGCGGTAGAGAACAGCGCAGTCACCGTAATGATATCTGCCGTCCTTCACACAGGCATTGATGTCCTTTGCGACATACTCTGCCTCTTCATAGCCTGTCTCAAACTGCTTGAAACCGATCTTTTTCCCCTCTTCATTGTCTGTCCAGAGTGTCTTTCTTTTTCGTCCCATATTGTTGGAGATCACTCCGTTTGCAGCATTTAAAATATTCTGCGTAGAACGGTAATTCTGTTCCAGTTTTATCGTCACTGCCTCCGGAAAATGTTTTTCAAAGTTCAGGATATTATAAATATTCGCACCGCGGAACTTATAGATAGACTGGTCATCATCACCAACGACACACAGGTTCTTATACTTTCTGGCAAGAATACTGATCAGTTCAAACTGTGCCGTATTCGTATCCTGATACTCGTCCACCATAATATAGCGGAAGCGTTCCTGATAGTAGTCTAACACCTGATCATCCGTTTTAAACAATTCAACCGTCTTTACGATCAGATCGTCAAAATCAAGTGCATTATTCCGCCGCAGTGCATCCTGATACTCTCTGTAGATCTCTGCCTGTTTCCGTTTCGCAAAATCCCCGGAAGCAGCCGCACGGAGAGAAAATTCCTGTGGATCTACCAGTTCATCTTTTGCTTTGGAAATCGCAGCAAGCAGACTTCGCTCTTTGTAAATCTTAGTATCCACATTCAGACGTTTACAGATATCCTTCATCAGTGTCTTCTGATCATCGGAATCATAGATTGTAAAATTAGTGTCAAACCCGATGCGGTCAATATGACGTCTTAAAATGCGCACACAGGTAGAATGGAACGTTGATACCCAGATGCTCTCAGAGCCATATCCCACAAGCTGGTCGATTCTCTCACGCATCTCACCTGCCGCTTTATTCGTAAAGGTGATTGCCATAATATTGTATGGATTCACGCCCTTTTCTTCGATCAGATAGGCAGTGCGATGTGTCAGAACCCTCGTTTTTCCGGAACCTGCACCCGCCAAGATCAAAACCGGTCCCTCCGTGTGAAATACCGCTTCTCTCTGCTGTTCGTTCAATGTATCATAAATGCTCATAGACATCTCCATTTCCGTTGTTGTTTGTAATATTCAATCCCTTTTTTATTACAATATCATATTCCCATCTATTGTAACACATTATCCCTGCTTATGAACAGTAAAATCGAACATATTTTCTTTTTTTAACAATAAAAATAACCGTCCTTTGCGTCAGAAAAAATCTACGACCGTCCACATTCAAATTCATACAATTAAATTCAATTGTATCTTGTCATCTAGTTTTCAATACTATATAATCTGATGTAGAGAATACGATTGAACCAGTAAGAGTAAAAGCAGGTAAAAAAATGAATACAAAACAATTTTTAAGTGATATATTAGATGAATTTAACAAAATCGACTATGTAAAACCGGAAGATATCCCGAATATCGATCTTTACATGGATCAGGTGACAACATTTATGGATTCCCAGCTTGCCACATCCAAGCGGCATGAGGACGATAAGATCCTGACTAAGACCATGATCAACAATTATGCAAAAAACGATCTTCTTCCTCCACCTGAAAAGAAAAAATATTCCAAAGAACATGTGCTGACTTTGATCTTTATCTACTATTTTAAAAGTATCTTAAGCATCAGTGACATCCAAAGTATCTTAAATCCGATCACGGACAGATATTTCGGAAAAGGCAGCTCCGAGATGAGTCTTGAGGATATCTATAAAGAAGTGTTCGGTCTGGAGCATCAGGAAACCTTAAATATCATGAAAGACCTTGCAAAGAAGTTTAACACCTCCATGAAAACTTTTGAGGGAATGGAAGGTGAGGATGCAGAGCTTTTACGGACATTCAGTTTTATCTGCATGTTAAGCTATGATGTCTACCTGAAAAAAACAATTATCGAGCGCATTGTCGATCAGATGCTGCACGAAGAAAAAGATCCTTCCAAAAAAGAAAAATAAAACCCGGTGCTGAATGGAACACTGTCTATACCAGACATGATCCGTGCAGCTCCGGGTTTTTCTTTTTTTCCGGGTTTTTCTATTCTGTTTTACGCTTCGTTTGTCTCTGATGCAGCCATTCTGGCAAATACCATGTCATATCCGTCATTCCCATAATTCAAAGAACGGTTTACACGGCTGATGGTCGCTGTGGAAGCACCTGTTTTCTCTGCAATATCAAGATATGTTTTCTGGTCGCGCAGCATCTTGGCAACCTCAAATCGCTGTGATAAGGAAAGCAGTTCATTCACAGTGCAGACATCTTCAAAAAAAGTATAACATTCTTCTCTGTTTTCCAGGCTTAAAATCGCATCAAAAAGATGGTCTACTGCCTCGGTCCTTAGTTTCTTGCTCATTTTACCTTCTCCTTCTCATAAATCAAAATGATATCATCTCTTACTATAATCAGAAACTTCCAATCCACGCACATTTTATCATAGTAAAGTTTTAAAGTAAATATCTGTTTTACACACTAAAGTGTTACAGATGCAAATTCTATAATAGTCGAATCCAGTTGAAAAAGCAACACTTATTTTCATATTAACTATAACTTTAATTTATACTTGACGGCATCCTGTTATTCTCCCAGAAAAACAGCCAGAAAAGCGGTCAGACGCTCCATCTCCTGCTGGGTTCCGATGCTGATACGCAGATAATTGCTAATTCTCGGCTTGGAAAAATAGCGCACGAAAATGTTATGCTCCCGGAGTGCTTCAAATATTTCTTTTGCAGGAACTCTTTCATGTGTTGCAAAAATAAAGTTGCTCATGGAATCCCCAAAAGAAAATCCAAGTTTTTTCAGTTCGCACTTCGTCCATTCCCTTGTAGCGATGACTTTCGCACAGGTTTCCTCAAAATACTCCCTGTCCCTGATTGCCTGCACACCAAGTACAAGCGCTGTCTGATTGAGCGTGTAGGAATTGAAAGAATATTTCACATCATTGATATACCGGATCAGCTTTTCATTTCCCATCGCAAACCCCAGCCGCATACCTGCCAGGGAACGCGATTTTGAAAAGGTCTGTACCACGAGAAGATTGTCATATTTTTCGATCAGAGGCAGCGCAGACTCTCCGCCAAAATCAATGTATGCCTCATCCACAACTACGATCACATCGCGGTTGTGTGCAATGATATCCTCGATCTCTGAAAGCGGCATGAGGATTCCGGTCGGTGCATTCGGATTTGGGAACACCACGCCGCCGTTTTCCCCATAATAGTCCTCTTTTTTGATCTGGAAATCATCATCCAACGCTTTTGTCTCAAACGGAATCCGAAGCATATTTGCCCACACATCATAAAAAGAATAGGTGATATCCGGAAACAGGATCGGCTTTTTGCTGTTAAAAAATGTCATAAATATCATGGCAAGCACATCATCCGAACCGACACCGGTAAACACCTGACTGCTCCTGATTCCATAATAATCTGCGATCGCATCGACTAACACTTTACAGGTCGGTTCCGGATAAAGTCTCAATTTGTCCGTATCAAAGTTCTTCAAAGCCTCTACTACGCCCGGTGCAGGCGGATATGGGTTTTCGTTGGTATTCAATTTGATCATGTCCGGCTGGTTTGGCTGCTCTCCCGGAACATACGGTTCCACTGTCCTTACATATTCTTCCCAGTTACTCATAAATTTTACTCTCTCCACTCTCTCGATTTTCCTGATATATTTCACAAATTCATTACAATCTGCTCATTTTATTCTGTATACAATCTGTAATCTTCTGCCAGTTTTTCAAACGCAGTCAGGGCATTTTTCACCGTCTCATGGGAAACACAGTAAGCAAGACGGACATAGCCTGCACATCCGAATGCGCTGCCCTTTACCATGATGATATTGTATTTTTTACCTGCTGCAACAAATTTTTCTTCGTCTGCATCCGGAGATTTTACCCACATATAAAAAGCGCCTTCCGGTTTGATGCAGTGAAAACCTAGCTTTTGCAGTCCTTCGTATAACATCTTTCTGTTTTCATCATAAAATGCCAGATTGGTTTTCTCATCCAGACATTTTGCAACTGCTTTCTGAAGCAGGGATGGCGCATTCACAAAACCGAGGGTACGGTTAGAAACAACAATGCCGTCAATGACCTGATCTGCGTTCTCCACCTCATCCGGAACGATCACATATCCGATACGTTCACCCGGAAGGGAAAGAGATTTGCTGAAGGAATAACCCACAATGGTATTCCTGTAATACTTTGTGAGGAAATCCTCCTGATTTCCATCGTAGACAAGTTCACGGTAAGGCTCATCGGAAATCAGATAAATTTCGTGTCCAATCTCTTTTTCCTTCTTTTCCAGAATCTCAGCCATCTTTTTCATGGTTTCTTCATGATAGATCACACCTGTCGGATTGTTTGGTGTGTTCACGATCACTGCCTTGGTCTTTTCATTGATCGCTTTTTCAAATGCCATCAGATCTGGCTGGAATGTTTCAAAATCCGGTGCCACTTCCACGACTTCCGCATCAAAATTGGCTGCATAACTCTTGTACTCTCCGAAATATGGGGCAAACACGATCACCTCGTCACCCGGATCTAAGATTGTTTTAAAAATAATGTTCAATCCTCCCGCTGCTCCCACTGTCATCACAATATTATGGGAAGTAAATGCAGTTCCAAAACGCTTGTTTAAGTTCTCTGCAACCGCCTGACGGACATCCGGGTAACCGGCATTGTCCATATATCCATGTAAAACCAGCGGATCGGTCTCATCCACCAGTTGCTTAATTGCCTCGTTCAATGCTGCCGGAGCCGGTGTTGCAGGATTCCCCAATGAAAAATCATACACGTTCTCTCTTCCCACCCTGGCGGCAAGTTCATTTCCCTCTACAAACATTGCACGGATTGCAGAACTTCCCTGCAATGCCTTCTGTATTTTCTGTGAAATCATATTCTCTTCCTCACTGTTTTCTTACTCTCGAGTCATTTTTCTGCGGTCTGCACCGTAAATGTGCAGATCCACGGAACAATTATTACTTTACAACAATACTGTATGAAAGTAAATAGATAAAAAAAGAAAACTGCCACAGGACATTTTCCTTACGGATACTGCCCCGGACAGTTTTTGTTTATTAAAAATACTCCCCTGTATTTTTATGCATTGACGGTATCTACGAACTTCTGGAACGCTTTTCTGCCTTCCTCTGTGCATTTGTAAACACCTGCGTCCAATAAAACTTCTTTGAACACAAGACCGATTTCTGTCTGAATGATCTCATGTAATTTTTCCGGTGTAATCTCACCTTCCAGACCACTTCCTGCTGTAAATCCATACTTAGGCAGAAATTCCTCCACCCAGTCTGCATGTTTTGCAAGCACTTCATCCTCACGGATTTCTGCGCCGTCTAAGATTGCCTGTTCTAATGCTGCCATCTCATCTTTTAATCTGGCTGGAAGCACTGCAAGTCCCATAACCTCGATCAGACCAATGTTTTCTTTTTTGATATGATGAAGTTTTGCATGTGGATGGTAAACACCCAGCGGATGCTCCTCCGTCGTGATATTATTGCGGAGTACAAGATCTAACTCATAATCATTGCCGCGTTTTCTTGCGATAGGAGTGATCGTGTTGTGTGGTTCGCCCTCTGTCTCTGCAAAAATAAATGCATCTTCATCCGTATAACCTCTCCATGCAAGTAAAATCTTATCTGCTAGTTCGATCAGGCGCTCTTTTTGTGGTGCGCTGATACGGATCACGGACATTGGCCATTTTACGATTCCGGCTTTCACATCCTCAAATTCCTTGAAGACCAGCTCTTTTTCCACCGGTGCTTTTGCCATAGCGAACTCATAATGTCCACCCTGAAAATGATCGTGGCTCAAAATAGATCCACCAACGATCGGAAGGTCAGCATTCGATCCGACAAAGTAATGTGGGAACTGCTCTACAAAATCCAACAGTTTTCCAAAGGTTGCTTTCTCGATTTTCATCGGTGTATGCTCTGCGTTAAAAACGATACAGTGCTCATTGTAGTAAACATATGGTGAATACTGGAAAAACCAGTCACTGTGGTTGATCGTTACCGGAATGATCCTGTGGTTCTGTCTTGCCGGATGGTTCACACGTCCTGCATATCCCTCGTTTTCTTTGCACAGAAGGCATTTTGGATAACCGCTCTGTTTTGCAAGCTTGGCTGCTGCGATCGCCTTCGGATCTTTTTCCGGTTTGGAGAGATTGATGGTGATATCCAATGTTCCAAACTCGGTATCTGCAGTCCATTTCTGGTCTTTTTTGATACGATATCTACGAATGTAGTTTGTATCCCTGCTTAATTTGTAAAAATAGTCAGTTGCCTCCTTTGGGCTGATCTGATAGAGTGCCTGGAATTTTTTGATCACTTCGCTTGGTCTCGGCACAAGCATACTCATGATCTTTGTATCGAACAGATCCCTGTATGTGATCGTATCCTCCGGCATCAGTCCATCTTCTGCCGCATAATCGAGCATCTCATTTAAGATGCCTTCCAATGCTGCCTCTGCACTCTCCTGCGTCATCGGAGTTCTCTTTGCATAGGCTGCTGCCACTTCATCGTCTAATTCATCCAGATGAAAAAGTTCTAACAGGCGGTTAATGGTAAATCTCCTGTCTTCTGGCTCCACCAGTCCAGTCACAAGACCATATTCTGTCAATTCTAAAATTCTTTCCTGAATCATTGTGTTATCCTCTTTATTTAAGAATTATTTAGATAATTGCGAAACTCTGATTTAGGTTGTAACAATTGTGAAGAATTAACAAAATTTTCGAAGACACGCTTCCGCTACGTGTCGCTCGCAACGGTACTAAGAACTCATCTCCTGTATTTCAATTCTGATAAATCAGAATGAAATACAGAATCTGACTTCTAAGAACCGGCGGCTCCCCAGTGTCTTCTCAAGCTTTTGTCAATTTTTCACAATTTAAATCTACTTATTTATGAGTTTCGCAATTATCTATAAGAATTATTAATCCAATTTTACTGGACCGTCACCGATCTCAACTACATAGAAATCAGCAGCGTAACCGATTTTATCTTTGTAAGCAGCACCTACTTTTTCAATAAAGGAATCCACTGCCTCATCCTTTACGATGCTGACGGTACATCCGCCAAATCCTGCACCTGTCATGCGGGAACCGATCACTCCGTCTACTTTCCATGCTTCCTCCACCAATGTGTCAAGCTCGATACCGGTTACTTCGTAATCATCACGAAGGGAAACATGGGAGGCGTTCATTAACTCACCAAACAGAGCAACATCGTTATTCTTTAATGCTTCCACTGCCTTGATGGTTCTCTGGTTCTCATAAACCGCATGTTTTGCACGTTTTACCCTGACAGGATCTTTGATCGCATCTTTGTACTGTTCAAACTGTTCCTCCGTGAGTTCACCAAGGGAATCAATTTTAACAACTTTCTGGAGTTCTGCCAGTGCAGTCTCGCACTCACTTCTTCTCTCATTGTATTTGGAATCTCCAAGCCCACGTTTTTTGTTGCTGCAGGAGATCACGATCTTTGCATTTTCCAGTTTGATCGGTGCATACTCATATTTTAAAGTTGCTGTGTCAAGGAAAATCGCATGACCTGCTTTTCCCATTGCAATCGCAAACTGATCCATGATACCACAGTTTACGCCGTTGAATTTATTTTCAGAGAACTGTCCGATCAGCGCAAGATCCTGATTTGTTACGTCAAATCCAAACATATCTTTTAATGGCCGAAAGTCAAAACGAAACGTTGGTTTCCAAGGTGCAAAATATAGTTTCAAGAACGAACCAACACCAATATAAGTGGTTGTCTGTATCGCTAAACCATAATAGGCAAAACCATTCAAAGCCAAAGTAACACCTACCGTTCCGGAGCAGAGTAATGAGACAATATCGATCTTGGCACGCTCTTTCACTTTCAAGTTTTTAAACAAATAAGCATTCGATGAAATCCCAAAGCCTCCGAATAAAAAACCTAAGAAAACAACACGGGACAAGCTGATCAATTCTGGTTTATCATAAAATTTGGCGATTAACGGTGCACAAAAGAAAAGGATCAAATAAAACAATACTCCAGTCAACGTACTAACCCAAAACACGGCATTGTAATCCTCATGCCGTATTTCCTTTTGATTGGTAAGAGCTGCCGTAAAACCACTCTCCTGAATGGTTGAAGCAATCGCGCTAAAGATTGCCAACATTCCAACCATTCCATAATCGGATGCATTCAGAATACGGGCTAATATAAGACCGAACACCAAGTTCAGCACCTGTTGTACTCCATTGCTCAGTCCTCCCCAAAAGAGTCCCTTAGCCGTCTTTTCTTTCAGCGTCTGTTCTGCCATCTATTATTTCATTCCTTTAATAAATTTCCAATAGCAGAAATAAACAGCAACATTATAATACCCGCCATTTATCAAAAGATCTGCTTCTAATAAAGTTTCCTTCGCTCGTTCCATACGATATGCAACAAGTTGTCGGATATTTTCATCATCTAACTGTTGTTTCATAACCTGATTCCTTCATTCATTACATTTATATAAAAAGGAGTTTGAAAAGGCCTGCTTTCCCACTGCTTTTTCGTATAAACCAATGGGCTGATCGTCACGTTTTCAGTCAATTCCAGATCATAAAGCGGGTAAGTAATCGCTACCACATCTTGATAAGACAGCTTTTCTTTATCGACAAGGATCAACAAGTCTATATCCGAATCCAGACCAGCATCCCCTCTGGCTTGCGAACCATAAAGAATGATCTCTGCCTCAGGTGCTATCCGGTGAATCAAATCACTGACTTTATGTATTAAATTTGATCTTTGCATTATCCTTCATTCTTCCGATTTTCCTTTCTCCAATCTCAACCCGTTCTTCGCATTCAGCGGAGAGATAACCGAATGTCCCAAGTCGCTTTCCAGCTGCCGACGGGCAGCTTCAGCTGCTTTCCCGCCTTGTTGGGCAATTTGGGCGTGCTCTTCAAAATGCTGCGGGTCTTTCTCTTTGGACAACTCCGTGGTAGCCGCTTCTGCCAGCATATTGAGGGCAAGCTCGGTGTTCGTCATATTGTCGCGGAGGCTTTCTTTCTTCAAACCTTTAAAGCGTTTATATTCTTTAGAGGTTTTACCGGACCAAGTTTGATAAATAATATCCGTAAGGGTTGCAAACTGTACACCTTCCTGCAGGCCGTGCCGTTTCCATTCGTCCGTCAGGTCTTTACGGATTTCGATGCTTTTCAAACGTTGGTTGATCCAATGATCGGAATAACCTAACGCTTTATACTCCCTCATTGCCCGGTCGATCGTCAGTTCCGGGTCTTGCATCTCGTCCAAACGTTCTTTGGCGACTTGTGCCATCCAGAGTTTGAACGGCTCGGCTTTAGGGGGTGGGATGGATTGGATCAGGCGGAACAACTGCTCCGTTGTGGCGACATCGGTTACTCTCATCTTCCCATCCGATGCAGGCATTTTCAAACCGTGACAATTTGTCACGGTTTCATTTCCTTCTTCTTTTAGCCTCTGTTTCAGCTTACGCCAATAGGCCGCCGGATCTACACTGCCCGTCAGTACACCCACTACATCAACAACAGAGAAATACCATTCCTCCGTCTCGTCATCCCAAAGGGTACGTACTTTCTTTTCTTCAAAGATTTTGATTGCTTCTTTCTTTGTCATGGTTTTAGTTTTTAAGACTATCGGACGTATTCATTAATGATCCAAGCTCCCTTTTCCCAATGTCAATAGTCCCTCCATCGAATGAATAAACTCTGTTGTTTTAGGAATAAAAGGAGTAACCTCGTCCTCTGTCGCATCATAAAGATCATCATAATCGCCGGATTGTCTCAATTCATATAATCGTGAGAGTAAACGACCATATTCTTTTTTCAAGATTCCCCTTGCTACAAATTGAGATCCTATCAAGTGGATAATTCCTGCATGAGTTTTAGCTATTATCCCTTTATCTAATAATAAAGCAGAAGCCATATGAAAAGCTGCATAATAAAGCCTATTTCCTACCAAATTCCAAAAACCCAACTTGGCTATTTCCTTTGCTTCATTCAAACTATCATAAGACTTTTGTCTACGATAATTGATAATGGCTATTTTTTCCTCCATTGTCAACATAACTCAATTCCCTCCTGCTCTACGTTTTTATACAAGATAGAGAATTTTCGCTTCAACCAATCTTTTGTGGTATAGAGCATGGGATGTATTTGAGCATTGATATTCCATCCCAACTCAAACAAAGGATAAGAATAGTTATCATGATCTGAATTGTCCAACTTTTCTTTATTCAAAAGAATCAAAATATCCCAATCAGAATCTTCACGAGCATCTCCACGAGCTTGCGAGCCAAACAAAATCACTCGCGTACCAGAGGGCATAATCTGTTTGGCTGTTGTCTTGATAGCTTGTAATATTTCGTTTTTATCCATCCTCTCTATATTATTTTTAAACTGATACTTCATCCTTCTGACAAATGATCTGCAATCTGCTTCTCAAATACCAATAGCTCGGATTATCCATTATCTTCCTACGCAATGATAAACAAACCCATTCTCCTCCAATTCCTTTACATCGTAAATATTCCGGCCATCCAAGATCAGAGGGGTTGCCATCAGTTTTTTGACAGCCGACCAGGAAGGCATACGGAATTCTTTCCATTCCGTGACGAGCAGGAGGGCGTCGGCATCCACTACCGCATCATAGATATCTTTGGCATAATGGATGGTGTCTCCCAAGCGACGGCGGGTTTCTTCCATCGAGACAGGATCGTAGACATACACTTCGCAACCGGAAGCCAATAATCTATCGATCAGGATCAGAGAAGGAGCTTCGCGCATATCGTCCGTTTCCGGCTTGAAGGCCAAGCCCCACATAGCGACACGCTTGCCTTTCAGATCACCCTTGAAATAATCATCCAGTTTACGGAACAAGATGGATTTCTGCTCTTCGTTGACCTCTTCGACCGCTTCTAAGATACGCATGCGGTAACCATTAGAATTAGCTGTTTTGATCAACGCTTTTATATCCTTCGGGAAACAAGAACCTCCATAGCCGATACCGGCATACAGAAAACGATTGCCGATACGGGCATCCGAGCCGATCCCCTTACGCACCATATTCACATCGGCGCCGACAATCTCACACAGGTTCGCGACATCGTTCATAAAGCTGATACGGGTAGCTAACATGGCATTAGCCGCATATTTCGTCATCTCGGCGGATGGTACATCCATGAAAATCACACGGAAGTTATTCAACAAGAACGGACGGTACAGGCGAGTCATCAGCTCCTTTGCACGCTCCGATTCGACGCCTACCACCACACGGTCCGGACTCATAAAGTCCTTGATAGCCGCTCCCTCCTTCAAGAATTCGGGGTTCGAAGCGACATCGAACTCGATCGGTAAACCTCGTTTGTTCAGTTCTTCCTGGATCGCCTCACGCACCTTACGGGCCGTACCTACCGGAACGGTGCTCTTCGTCACGACAAGGAGATGTTTGGTCATGTTGCGCCCAACGGTACGGGCTACTTCGAGCACATATTTCAGGTCGGCGCTGCCATCTTCGTCGGGAGGAGTACCTACAGCGCTGAAAAGGACTTCGACCTCGTTCAGGCATTCTGTCAAATCGGTTGTGAAATGGAGACGGCCGGCTTGCTGGTTACGGTGGACCATCTCTTCAAGACCGGGTTCGTAGATAGGGATGATACCTTGTTTCAGGTTTGTGATCTTTTCGGCATTTACATCGACGCAGAAAACTTCGGTTCCCATTTCTGCAAAACAAGTACCGGTGACAAGTCCCACATAACCTGTCCCGACGATAGCTATTTTCATGATTTTATAATCAAATAAATGTTAGATATCAATGCCTCCAAGCAGAGTTTGGAGTACACACAGGTTCGTCACTCCCATACAGGAAATAACGAAAACGCCACAAAGATAAGAAATTGGAATCATTACACACTTTAAAATCGAGTTATTTGTACAAAAGGATCGAGACAGAGATAAAAAAGCACAATCCCTTCCATTTCACCGGCCAACCATTACGGCCCGTTTCAATTCCGGTGCAAGTGTAATCTGTTTTCGACGTTGTCGTGTATATACTCTACGTTGTCGAAAATATACACGACATTGTCAAAAACATATTCGACATTGCCGAAAACAAATTACACTTACATCGAACACAAAATTGATGCCGAAGATTTCATATAATCAAGAAGAGAAAACAATTTCTTCCTGCCAACCGGCACTAAAAATGAATTAATTGTGTAAATTTGCCGTTCAAACTAAATGACCGATGAGCGTAGTAATTAAAGAAGTTACCAGTAAGAAGGAACTCAAAAAGTTCGTAAAGTTCAATATCGAATTATATAAAGGCAACCCGTATCACGTGCCCGGCCTGATCGAAGAAGAGATGGTGACGTTGGATAAAAAAAAGAATCCGGCGTTCGAAGTGTGTGATGCCATCTACTTTTTAGCATATAAAGACGGGAAGGTTGTGGGACGTATCGCAGGGATGATCAACCGCCGGAGCAATGAGACGTGGAATCAGAAACATGCACGCTTCGGGTTTGTCGACTTTATCGACGATATTGAAGTAGTGGATGCTTTGTTCGGTGCCGTAGAGAAATGGGCGAAAGAGCAAGGCATGGACGCGCTGCACGGGCCGATGGGTTTTACCGATATGGACCACGAAGGAATGCTGATCGAAGGGTTCGACCAGATCGGAACGATGGCGACCATCTACAATTATCCTTACTATCCGAAGCAAATGGAGCGTATGGGATATACGAAAGACCAGGACTGGCACGAGTTCAAGATCTATATACCGGACGGAGTGCCGGAAAAACATTTGCGTATCGGTGAGATCGTAAAGAAGAAATACGGGCTGAAGGTTATGAAGTTCAAGAACGCAAAATCGATCATGCCGTACGCACAGAAGGTATTCCAGACATTGAACGAATCGTACGCACCGTTATATGGATTCGCACGTCTGACCCAAAAGCAGATCGACTACTACATTAATATGTACATTCCGATGCTTCGCTACGACCTGGTGACGCTTATCGTCCGCGAGGAAAATGACGAAGTGGTTGGCTTTGGCATCTCGCTTCCCAACCTATCCAAGGCTATGCAGAAAGCGAAAGGGCATCTTTTCCCATTCGGCTGGATCCACCTGCTGAAGGCTTTGAAGAGCAAGCCGAAAGTGATCGACCTCTACCTGACGGGAGTCTTGCCGGAATATCAGAGCAAGGGTGTGAACGCGTTGCTGTTCAACGACCTGATTCCTGTTTACAAGAGTGTCGGAGCCGTTTATGCAGAAAGCAATCCGGAGCTGGAAACAAACAATGCCGTACAGGCACAGTGGGATTATTTCAAACGCGAACATCACAAGACAAGAAGAGCATACATTAAACAGTTGAAAGGGAAGAGTTGAAAGGGGAAAGTGATTCTTTATTCTCTTATTCCCAGTCTT
>ERZ772897.1767-NODE-1767-length-21056-cov-13.123423_pt1 | contig 21056 bp, 17 predicted proteins | sample MGYA00512125_ERZ772897 | MGnify/ENA primary metagenome ERZ772897 (study PRJEB29015, sample SAMEA2737660) | human gut metagenome | biome: human gut; feature: human-associated habitat; material: faeces | place: China | collected 2012 ... | reverse complement strand
TATTGATGAATTGCAGGGAGAGGGATATTCGTTTGTGACGGTCGAGGAACTGATACTGGAATAAACAGGTTCAAGCGTCAGTTGTATAAAAAGTATACGCTTGAAAAAACGCTAATGTAAAATTTTACCCGGATCAAAAAAACGGATTGATTTACAAACGTAGAATGAAATGCTATGATAACAGAAAAAGGGGCTGTAAAATAAGTCCCTTTTTGTCGTTGGGTATCCCCGCATAAAACAGGTTGCTTTTGCAGGGCTATGTATGCAATAATATCATTAAATTCAGAAACATGACACAGGTCAAAATGACAATATAGGTAATTGCAAAACTTATAGAAAACATAATTTAATCGTGGAAAATAAGATAAAATGAAATATCCACTTGTCAAACAGGGCAAATTCATGTAATGTAATAATTGCGATGAATTTTCACGAATAAAATCCGTCATATTTTTGGAATAAAATACTAAAAATTGAATTTATGATCTCAAATATTGCAAGTTTTGAAATCAGAATATTCAAAATGGTCAAGTGTACGCAGTACACGGACAAAAAGAAAGGCTTTTCGTATGGATTTATTTGATTATATGAGAGAACAGAACAGAGAAAAGGAGTCGCCATTAGCTTCCAGACTTCGTCCAACCACGTTGGATGAGATGGTGGGGCAGCAGCATATTATCGGAAAAGATAAGCTGCTTTACCGCGCAATCAAGGCTGACAAGTTAAGTTCCATTATTTTATATGGACCGCCGGGAACCGGGAAAACGACTTTGGCAAAGGTCATTGCCAATACCACAAGTGCTGAGTTCCTTCAGATCAATGCAACTTCCGCCGGGAAAAAAGACATGGAGGATGTCATTGCGCAGGCGAAGAACAATCAGGGCATGTACGGAAAAAAGACGATCCTGTTTATCGATGAGATCCACCGGTTCAACAAGGGACAGCAGGACTATCTCCTTCCGTTTGTGGAAGACGGAACCGTGATCTTAATTGGTGCAACAACCGAGAATCCATATTTTGAGGTGAATGGAGCGCTTTTGTCCCGTTCCATCATTTTTGAGCTGAAGAATCTGTCCACGGAAGATATTAAGACGCTGATCCTCAGGGCGGTGAATGATAAGGAAAAAGGAATGGGCGCTTACGATGCAGTCATTGACGAGGAGGCACTGGATTTTCTTGCTGACGTGGCAAACGGAGACGCAAGAGCAGCGCTCACAGCAATTGAACTTGGCATTCTGACAACGGAGCGGAGTGATGATGGAAAAATCCATATCACACTTGAGGTCGCCAGTGAATGTATCCAGAAACGTGTGGTGCGCTATGATAAAACAGGAGATAACCATTACGATACAGTCTCTGCGTTTATCAAAAGCATGCGCGGCTCTGACCCGGATGCAGCAGTTTATTATCTTGCCAGAATGCTTTATGCGGGGGAAGATATTAAGTTCATCGCAAGAAGAATTATGATCTGCGCAGCGGAGGATGTGAGCAATGCCGATCCGATGGCACTCGTTGTCGCAACATCGGCAGCACAGGCAGTTGAGCGTATCGGTATGCCGGAGGCACAGATTATTTTGTCGCAGGCGGTCACGTATGTGGCAAGCGCGCCAAAGAGCAACTCGGCAGTCAATGCGATCTTCGATGCGATGGAAGCAGTAAAGAATACGAAAACAGCGCCGATCCCGGTTCATTTACAGGATGCACACTATAAGTCATCCGGAAAACTGGGGCATGGTGTTGGATATAAATATGCACATGATTATCCGGATCATTATGTGGAGCAGCAATATTTGCCGGATGGACTGACAGACCGGAAGTTTTACGTTCCGAGTGAGAATGGCTACGAGAAGAATATCCGCGAATATTTCAAAAAGATCAAGGGTGAAACTTACGGGGAAGAACAGCCGTAACTGATTTTGTTAGAAAGCGTAAACGCTTCAAATACATAAAAAAGCAGGAGGAATTAGAGATGAAGTCCTACGAGGAAATGACAAAAGAAGAGTTATTGAAAGAGAAGGAAGGATTGGAAGCGGAATACAAAAAATTCCAGCAGAGAGGCTTAAAACTTGATATGTCCAGAGGTAAGCCATCCCAGGAACAGTTAGACCTTTCGATGGGAATGATGGATGTACTGACTTCCGGTGTTGATCTGACCTGTGATGATGGTACAGACTGCAGAAACTATGGTGTGCTGGACGGTATCAGTGAAGCAAAACAGCTTATCGGTGATATGATCGAGTGTAATCCGGACAATATCATCATTTATGGTAACTCAAGCCTTAACATTATGTATGACACCATCTCCCGTTCCATGACGCACGGTGTAATGGGAAATACGCCATGGTGTAAATTAGATAAAGTAAAATTTTTGTGCCCGGTACCGGGATATGACAGACATTTTGCGATCACAGAATATTTCGGCATTGAGATGATCAACGTACCGATGCTTCCGACCGGACCGGATATGGATATGGTGGAAGAACTTGTGAGCAAAGATGAGGCGATCAAAGGTATCTGGTGTGTGCCAAAATATTCCAATCCACAGGGAATCACTTATTCGGATGAGACGGTTCGCCGTTTTGCAAGATTAAAACCGGCAGCAAAAGATTTCCGTATTTACTGGGATAACGCATACTGCGTGCATCATTTATATGATATTAACCAGGATCATCTGATCGAGATCTTAAAAGAATGCAAGAGAGCAGGAAACCCGGATATGGTTTACAAATTCTGTTCTACAAGCAAGATCACATTCCCAGGTTCCGGTGTGGCAGCAATCGCAACTTCTGCCAACAACTTAGAGGATATCAAGAAACAGTTGAAGATCCAGACCATCGGCCATGATAAGGTAAACCAGCTGCGCCATGTCCGTTTCTTCAAAGATATCCACGGAATCACAGAGCATATGCGCAAACACGCAGATTCTCTCCGTCCAAAATTTGAAATGATCCTGGATACATTTGAAAGAGAGTTAAAAGGACTCGGAGCCGGAAACTGGTACAGCCCGAAGGGTGGATACTTCATCACATATGAGACACTGGATGGATGTGCAAAAAATGTTGTGGCAAAAGCAAAAAAAGCAGGGGTTGTGATGACTCCGGCGGGTGCGCCTTTCCCATATGGAAAAGATCCGCATGATTCTGTCATCCGTATCTCACCATCCTATCCAAGCCTGGAAGATCTTACGACTGCGATCGACATCTTTGTTGTCTGTGTCAAGCTCGCAAGCATTGAGAAGCTTTTAGGAGAATAATAGTAAGTTTTTAACCGCTGAAAAGCAAAAGAAAAAGACCTGTGTGTACAATGTCATGATGTTCGCATGACATAGGTACACGCAGGTCTTTTTTATGAATTATGCCTCAGTGGAAGCATCCTCTGTTCCGTTTTTCCATTTGTTGAATTTCTCGACAACTGCGTCGTAGGTTCTCTGGGAAATATCCGGAAGTTTATCTCCCCATGCTTTGGTTGCCTGTTCGAAACCTTTCTTGAAAGCTTCTAACATAGCGTCTGCCTTGTCAGGATCATCACCGGATAAAGCTTTTGCAAAATCAAGAATACGGTCGGAAGTCTGCTCTACACCCCAGTAACCGTCGTCTGCGATATCTGCCTGTGCCTGTGCTTTCACATCGGCTGATACGGTAAAATCACCTTTTGCAAGGAATTTCCACATATCATCTGCGGTGCCGATCGCAACACCCTGCTTGGTCATCATCTGCTCAACGATGCTGCGGAGCTGTGCAGTGCGCTGCTCTGCGTCAGCTTTTAACTTTGCAACGATCGCTGCGTTGTCGGTCTTGTTTGTTGTTTTATTGGAAGCCTTGTCTGTCCTGGAGTCAGAACTCTTCTCATAAATGACACCGGAAGCTGTCTTGGAAGAAGCTGCCTTTTTCGTTGTCTCGGATGTCTTTTCTGCTGATTTTGTTGTTGTCTGTGTAGATGCTGCTGCGGCAGCAGTCACAGTGTTAATGGAATTGATTGCCATATGATCCTCCTTGTCTGGCGAAGCTGGATGCATTTGTTTTTACAGAAAACAAAATGTTCAGCCACCTGAATGAATAGTTATTAACCTTCCATGGTTCTGTTAATTATATCGGACTGGCAAAGAAAAAAGTTTAGTGCCGATTGACCTTTTGGACATAAAATGATAAGATACTAATTGTATACAAAAAACACAAAAAAAACAAGTTTTATTTTAGGTACAATCAATGCGTGTTAGCGACGATTTTGGTAAGGAGAAACTAACCGATGAAGGATATTTCAGTAAAGGCGCTGGCTAAGATCAATCTTGGGCTGGATGTGGTACGAAAAAGAGAGGATGGTTATCATGAGGTCCGCATGGTGATGCAGACCATTCATTTGTTTGACAGGCTGGAGATCTCGAAGAATACTTCCGGTGAGATCACGATGGAAACGAATCTTTCTTTTTTGCCGACGAATGAGAACAATCTTGTCTATAAAGCGGCAAAGCTTTTGCAGGATGAGTTTGCGATAAAAGATGGCGTGCATGTATGGCTGCACAAGTACATTCCGGTAGCTGCCGGGATGGCAGGGGGAAGCACGGACGCAGCGGCAGTGTTATATGGTATGAACCAGATTTTTGATCTGGGACTGACAAGGGAAGAACTGATGGAGCGCGGTGTGAAGATTGGTGCAGACGTTCCGTACTGCATTATGCGTGGAACGGCTTTGGCAGAGGGCATAGGAGAGAAGCTTTCGAAGCTTCCGCCGATGGTGAAATGTCCTGTTTTGATCGCAAAACCGCAGATCAGTGTTTCTACTAAGTTCGTCTATGACAATCTGAAGTTAGGCTCTGATATGGTACACCCGGATATTGACCGGCTTGTGGCAGATATCAGAGAGAAAGATTTATATAAAATTGCAGCAGATATGGGAAATGTCTTAGAGACAGTGACAATCCCGGCTTATCCTGTGATCGCAGACATCAAAGATCACATGATGGAGCATGGCGCTGTGAATGCTATGATGAGTGGCAGTGGTCCGACGGTTTTCGGTCTTTTTGACAAGGAAGCGACGGCAGTAGAGGCATACGAGGCGATGAAAGCCTCCGGTCTTGCAAAACAGGTATATTTAACGAGTATTTATAATAACGCGCGTAAGTAGAAAGGCATGGTATCAAAGATGACAGAAGATTTAACATTGAATATGGATGCGTATCTTCCGCTGAGAGATGTTGTGTTTAACACGTTAAGAGAGGCTATTTTAAAAGGGGAATTAAAACCGGGCGAGCGGCTGATGGAGCTGCAGCTTGCGGCAAAACTTGGTGTCAGCCGTACACCGATCCGTGAGGCGATCCGTATGCTTGAGCAGGAGGGACTTGCCGTTACGATTCCAAGAAAAGGCGCGGAAGTTGCCAAAATGACGGAGAAAGATATGGAGGATGTCCTTCAGATCCGTGAAGCGTTAGATGAGCTTGCGGCAAAAATTGCATGTGAGCAGATTTCTGAGGAACAGTTAGAAGAGCTGGTTGCGACCATGCATGAGTTTGAGGAATCCACCAAGACAGATAATGTGAAAAAAATCGCAGAGGCGGATGTAAAGTTTCACGATATTATTTACCAGTCAACCGGTAACCCGAAGCTTGTGAATATGTTAAATAACCTCCGGGAGCAGATGTACCGCTATCGTGTGGAATATCTGAAAGATGAGAATAACTATCCGACATTGATGAAAGAACATAAAGATATTGTGGAAGGGTTAGTCCGTAAGAACAAAACGCAGGTGACAGAGACGATGCACCAGCATGTGAAGAATCAGGCAGTCGCAGTTAAGGCTATGATCCAGGAGCAGGAATAAGAAGTAACTGCCCGGAGGACAGGAAAACTGCATAAAAAATGGAAAACCGTACAGACTAGAAAGAGGATAAGCATTTTGCTTATCCTCTTTCGTATTTTTTTAAACAATTAAGCGGCAAAACTCCAATCTTCACTGTGAATATTATGAAAAATGAACAAAATTTTCATGATTATTTACTGTACTTAGGAGTTTTGCTGGCAGTTTTTTTAATAGAAGAAACAAATAGAAAGGAAACAAACTGCAAATGTCGGAGAATAGTAAGCGTCCGGTGTCGACGGATTTAACGCAAAATATAGAGAAAATGGAATTTTATTTTCATGACTGTGCGGATATTAAAAAGAAGCAGATGAAGCTTGGCAGGAATCAGGATACCGCCTGTTATCTGACCTTTATTGAAGTGTCCGTGGACATGGGAACGTCCGCACTCGGAGAGACTTTAAAATACTTAAATGGACTGACAAGGGATGAGATCCTTTGTACACTGCAGGAAAATGCGCTTGGAATTTCGGATGCAACATATTTTCCGACCATTGAGGAGGCTGTGAGCGGTCTGCTCACCGGGGAGGCGATTCTTTTTGTGGACGGTTTTGACCGGGCAGTGAAAATACCGGATGATGGTTATCCGAATATGGGGATCACAGAGGTGGATTCGGAAAAAGTAATCCGTGGCTCCAACGAAGGTTTCTGCGATTCTGTGAAGCAGAATGCGGCGCTGATCCGGAAAAGGATCCGCTCGCCCCGTGTGAAAGTGAGGGGACTGAAGGCCGGGATTAGATCGAACACGAACGTCTACCTTGTGTATGTGGAAGACCTTGCAAACCCGGGACTTGTAAAAGAAATTGAAAAGAGGCTGCAGGATTTCAAAATCGATGGGATATTAGACAGCGGAATGTTAGAACAGCTGGCAGAGAAAAAATGGTATTCGCCATTTCCACAGTTTCAGACAACACAGCGTCCTGACCGGGCGGCCATGGCGGTATTAGAGGGCAGAGTGATCGTGATGTGCGATAATTCTCCGATCGGTCTGATACTGCCGACAGATTACAATTCATTTATCCGTACCAGTGACGATTATTACAGCCGTTTTGAGATTGCGACGTTCGGGCGGATCCTGCGGTATCTCGCATCCTTTTTTGCAATGACGCTGCCGGGATTTTATCTTGCAGTGACTAATTTTCATACACAGATACTTCCAACTACACTACTTTTGTCGTTTGCTGAGGCGAGGCAGGGTGTCCCATTTCCGGCAGTCGTGGAAGTGCTTATCATGGAATTGTCGTTTGAACTTTTGCGGGAGGCGGGCGTGCGGCTTCCCGGTGCAATGGGAAATACCATCGGAATCGTGGGAGGACTGATCATTGGACAGGCAGCGGTAGAGGCGAATCTGGTCAGTCCGATCGTGGTGATTGTGATCTCCTTTACAGCACTCTGTTCCTTTGCAATACCGAACGAAGAATTTGCCACAGCCTTCCGTATCCTGAAATTCTTTTTTATTGCGGTCTGTGCGTGGCTTGGCTACTTTGGCATGCTGCTTGGGCTGCTTGCGGTGCTCACCCATCTGTCGCATCTGACAAGCTTTGGCATCCCGTATCTCATGCCGTTTGTGGGAGCAGATTTGAACAATTATGAGGATGAGCGGGATTTTATCTGGCGGCAGCCTTTCCGGAAACTGCGCAAACGTCCGATTTATGCAAATCCGAAAGAGCGGACAAAGCTGACGTTTTCAAAGAAGAGATAGGTTGAGAAAAGTTTTTATCTTAAGATAAATGGAAATCTGATGAAAAAATGCGCAGATGTTAGAAGAGATAGGGGGAAGTATGTTCTCAGAAAACAATCAAATTTCAGGCAGACAGGTGTTCCGACTTCTGACGTATGACTTTCTTGGAATGGGAACGCTGCTGCTGCCGACAATGCTTGCAGATACGGCAGGGCGCGACGGGATTTTTTGCATTCTGACCGGGATTTTGTCCACGTTTTTGTACTTGAAATTATTGAGATATCTGTTGAAAGGCATGAAAACAAGTTATCCTGATTTTTTGAAGCAGAAGTGTGGAAAAATATGCGGTTATGTACTCTGGGGCGGATATTTTCTGTACTTTATCCTCATGGCTTCGTACACGGCGTATCTGTTTTCCACGCTGATGTTAAATGGTCTTGTGGAAAACGTCAGCTTTTATCTGGTGCTGTTGTTGATATTACTGCTCGCATTTTATGGAATGGCAGGTGGAATCGAGGGCAGGGCAAGAGTGTACGAGATACTGTTCTGGTTTCTGATGATACCGCTGTTTCTGATGTTGTTTGCGGCATGCAGGGAGGTAAAGCCTGCCTACTGGAGCCCGGTTTTTGTGGCGGATGGAAAAGAAGTGTTAAGCGGCAGCTATTATGTGCTTTTCTGTTATTCCATGGTGTCAATCGTACTGTTCCTGAAAGAATATGTTGCGGATCGTAAGAAATGCGTTGGCGCAGCAGAAAAAGCGGTCTGGTTTTCCGGCGGCGTATTTGCAGCACTGTACCTGATCCTGATAGGGCTGTTTGGCGTCGGGGCACTGGCTCAGATGAAATTTCCGGCGGTCACGATGATGAGCCGCGTGCAGGTGACGGGCGGATTTTTGAAGAGGACGGATGCTTTTATGTTCAGCATCTGGTTTTTTACGCTGTATGCGATGCTAAACAGCATGGTTTTTTACAGTGGAAATCTGGCTGAAAAAGTGATCCGTGACTGCGGCGGTTATCTGGAAGGGAAAAAAAGAATGCTACCGTATCTCATTCTGCTTCTTCTGGTGTATGGCGTGACAGTGCTGTTTTACAGAAATCAGCAGTTTTTGGACTGCGTGACATTCCTGCTGTGGAAGATTGGAACACCTTTTGTCGTTGGCGTGCCGGTACTGTTGTGTCTGACCGGAAGAAAGCCGAACCGAGGAATGGAGGAGCGTAGCAGCAAAGAAAATAAGGATGAGAGAAAAAATCATAAGAAAAAAGTGCGTGTGGTGGTGTTGGTATGCTTCTTATTTGGGTGTCTTTTTTTGCAGGGGTGTAATGTCGCAGAACTTGAGGATAAGGCATTCCCGGTTCTTTTGAATATCAGAGATCAGGACGATTTCCAAAATGTGTGGCTGAATCATGAGTATGCAGGAAACAAAGAGGTGGATTACAACCATTTGAAAGTGGTGCTCATTGAGAGGTCTTTTCTGGAAAAAGAGGCGGAAGTGGAAGATATGCTATCCATGCTGGAGCAGGAAAAAGAGGTTCCGTGGAACGCTTATGTGATGACGACGGAAAGCTGTGACCGTCTGGCGCAGACAGAGGGAGAACTTGATGTGCTGCTTGGAAATTATCTGGAAGAACTGCTGGAAAACACATCGGGCATTGACCAGAAAGCGTATCCGACGCTTGGCATGCTCTATGAGGAGCGGGTTAATCACTTGGAGACACTTTATATTCCTTTTGTCGATATAGAGGGGGAGCAGTCCGGGGCAGTGGAGGATGATACCGAGAAACCGCAGATTACAGCCTACGAAGTCTGGAAACGTGGAAGGGCGGCGGGGCTTGTCGATACGGATACCGCACGTGCAGCATTCTTCACACAGAACTTTGCGGATGATTACACCTTACAACTTGCACCGGAACTTTATGTGAAAGTGGATGCAGCTTCCTGCCGAGTCAAAGAAACGGAAAAAATCGGTGCCGGAGGTCTGACAGAGCAGGTTGTCACAGTGACTGTGACAGGAGAAGGCGAAATCTTAAGCGGCACAGTTTCTGCAAGGGAAAATCCGGCAAACGCAGAAGCAGGGAATACAGAAACAAACATAACTAACACTTCTTATGAAAAAATGACAAGGAAAAAAGAGCAGATCATAAACACCCGGATGGAGGACTATCTGAATGCGATCGCTGCACATGCACTTGAGAAAGAAATCGATATTACTAACAGTTACCGGAATCTCGGCGCCGATAACCGCACATGGTATTTTAAGTATCAAAACACTCCTGTCGCTTATGAGAAAGACATCAAAATCCAATATCTGGTAAAAATAAACTGGAAATCGGAATAAATGTAAAGTTTTCGGGAATCATTGAGGATAGAAGGTCGATGAGCGAAACTCGAATTTAGGTTATGAAGATTGCGAAAAATGAACAAAAATATTCAAGACACGCTCCCGCTATGTGTCACTCGCAGCGGTACTATATTTCTGTTTATTTTTCGCAATATAACATATTCTATGAGCGAGTTTCGCACTTATCTATTTTAGCATAGACAATTGCGAAACTCATGAAAATCTAAATTGAACAATTGAAAGAAGAGTAGATGAGTTTCGCAAACGCCTAATATTTTGGCAAGTGAAAAGGAGATTTGAATTATGGCAAGAAAATGGATCGGGTACATAGGAGTTGGAAGTCTGATGTGCGCTGCATTGGGATGCGGTATTTTGTATACAAGACAGGCCAGACTGCAGCAGGCGATTTCGGACAAAGTGCTGCGGTTTCATGTGCTGGCGAACAGCGACAGCGAGGCAGACCAGAACTTAAAACTTGCAGTGCGTGATGCGGTGGGAAGTTATATGCAGGAAAAACTGGCAGATGTGGAAAATCTGGAAGAATGTGAGCTGGTTGTGCGCCAGAGCCTCGGTGAAATTGAGGAAGCCGCAGCAGAGACAATCGCAGAAAACGGTTATGACTATGATGTGACAGCGGAGCTGGAACACACTTCGTTTCCGGTAAAAAACTATGGAAGCTACACATTTCCGGCGGGAGATTACGAGGCACTCCGTATTGTGATCGGAGAAGGAAGCGGACATAACTGGTGGTGTGTGATGTATCCTAACATGTGTTTTTCAGACAGCATGTATGAGGTGATCGATGAGGAAGCAGGAGAAAAGCTGCGCAAAGTACTGACCACAGAAGAGTATGAGAAGGTGCTGGCAGAAGGAGACTATCAGGTCAGAATGAAATATTTTTCGTGGCTGAATCCGTATCTGGAGAAGCTGGCTGAAAACTAAAATAAAGCAGCATACTTATAAGAAAACAATGTTTCAAAAAGCTTACGCTTGCTAAATTATAAGAAACACGCTAATATATGGCTTGAAAAGACAATGACGCGAAACAGAAAAGAGGTTTACATAAATGACAAAAGATGTACTTGTGAAAATCAGTGGTTTACAGTTTGCAGAAGATCAGGATAACGGTCCGGTGGAGATTATCACAACCGGAAACTACTATAAGAAAAATGGAAAGCACTATATTCTGTATGATGAAGTGCAGGAAGGATTTGACGGCGTGACGAAAAGCGTTATCAAAGTAAATGATGATTTTCTGGATGTCACCAAAAAGGGTGTGACCAATGTGCATATGATGTTTGAGAAAAACAAGAAAAATATGTCTTACTACAACACGCCGTTTGGAAATCTGCTGGTCGGAATCAACGCCACAGACGTGAAAGTGAATGAGACAGAAGACAACATTGACATCAAGGTCGATTATAAGCTGGAAGTCAATTATGAACATCTGGCAGAGTGCAGCATTTCCATGAATATCATGTCGAAGGATACGAAGGATTTTAGGATATAAGGAGTGCAAGCGAGAAGAATGCATTTATGCATTCGGCGAACGATGAATGTCAATCATGTGCCGTTTTTGCACATGATATGATAATCGTGAAGTTGAGGTAATATATTATGAAAAATTGTAAAATGGTATTCACAATCGGTTTGGTGTTTGCAGTAATGATGTTAACAGCAGCCTGCACAGACAGCAACAAATCAGACGATAGTATATTTGACTATGAAAAGTTGGATGTTGATGAATATGTGTATCCTTCTGATTTTGAACTTGGAGATGATTTGAGGGGCGCAATTACAGAATTGGCATGCTGCTATCATGATTTTGATGAAACTGTTATAGATGGAGAAGATTGGAAAAATATATTTCTGGCTAGATTTATACAAAATTCCAGATATTCTTTCCAATATATGGATGAACAGGAAACAAAAAACAATGGTTTTATCTCACAGGAACAGGTGGAATATATTCAATATTCGCTCACGGGTAAGAAACTGGATTTTTCAGATTATATGGACGAAAAAATTGATGTACAAGATACAACAAGTGGCATGAATTTTGGGAATATCACAGACTATGAGTATGAAATTCATAATGGTGAAATTGTATTGAGTGCAGATATGCAATTACAGAGTGATGGCACAAATAACAAAAAAAAAGAAAAACTAACGGTTTATCTGATAAAAAATCCGTATAGCTGTTTCGATGGATATAGCATAAGAAAACTTATTTCTGAGGATGTGACAGAAAATATAAAGGCGGATGGAAAAGAGCATGTTTTTTATGCAGCGGATGCAGGAGTTGAAGAGGATAATGTGTTTGCTCTTGAATTTTTGTATGCAGAGGACAATTTACAATATGGACATTTTGTTTATGTTGATTTGAGTGAAAATAAGAAACTGGCAGAGTACATCAGAAATAATTCAGGAAGCGACTTCAAGGTAACCTATATCTTGAATGATACGCAGGATGATGTTATAGAAAGAGTCACACCAACAGAAATTGTAGTTCATACAGAAACGACAGATAATACAGAGAAACACATACAGGATTTTGAAAAATTATCAGAAATGATCGGAACGTATCATTATACTTCCGATTATGGAACAGGTCGATTAATGATTGAAGCGACAGAGAATGGCATTGATCTTTCTGATTATGAATCGGAGGATATCTATAGATTTCTGGCAAATGAAACAAATGTAAAAAATGAAGAGGAAAACAAAGTATATCTGGAATACCCGGCACAGGTGTATGAAGATGATACGGTTATTTTTGAGTATTACATTTTAGAAAAAGCTAGTGATGGAATTGATGTGTATTATAGTCCATCTTCTTTTGACGAAGCTGAATTATTGTACCATGCTGTCAGGGAAAACTAAAAGAGGATTGCGAGATATCATATGATATGTTATATTTTATTCAAATCAATTTTAACAAAATCAATTTGAATAAAAACAAACCGAATTTGCAGAAAGGTGATTTCTATGTTTATTGGCAGAGAAAGAGAGTTAGCATCCTTAAAAGAATTCTATGAAAAAGACAGAATTGGCATGATCGTTATCTATGGGCGTAGACGTATCGGAAAGTCTACGCTTATTACGGAATTTGTGAAAGATAAAAAAACGATATTTTACACAGCAACAAAAGTTGGAAAACATAGGAACTTAGAATTGTTTTCAAGACAGGTACTGGATGTGCTGATGCCAGGAGTGGAAAACATCAGTTTTAATACGACAGAGGCGGTTTTTGATTTTATCGACAAAAATATTGGTGACGAGAAGCTGGTACTTGTCATAGATGAACTGCCGTATTGGGCAGAAAAAGATGATGCCCTTTTATCCATATTACAGAAATATATCGATACAGTCTGGAATAATAAAAAACTAAAGATCATTTTATGCGGTTCTTCACTCAGTTTCATGGAGCAGAAAGTGCTGAGTGAAAAAAGTCCATTGTTTGGAAGACGTGATTCGCAGATGAAACTGGAAGCGTTTAATTATCTGGATTCAGCAAAATTTGTTCCGGACTATTCGAATGAGGATAAAGCAATTTGTTATGGAATTACCGGAGGCGTTGCAAAGTATTTGTCAATGATCGATCCGGCAAAGAGCATGGATGAAAATATTATAAGACTTTTTTTTCAGACAGATGGATACTTATATGATGAGACAAGAAATTTACTGACACAGGAATTTGCAGATGTATCGGTTGTAAATAACATTGTCGAGCAGATTGCATCAGGCGGGAATACGCTTAATACGATTGCGGGAAAAATTGGAGAGAAAGAACAGACAGTATTATATTCACTGGACAAATTGATCAGTGTTGGCCTGATTGAAAAAAAGAAGTGCATTACAGATGAGAAGAATAAAAAGAAAACGCAGTATGTTCTAAAAGATTATATGTTTAAATTCTGGTATGAGTTCATTCCCAAGGCTACCAGCGTGATCGAGATGGGACAGGGAGAGATTTATTATAAAAAGGCCGTAAAACCGGTTTTACATTCTTTTATGGGTTCTGTGTTTGAAGAAATGTGCAGGTACTATACTTTGATGAAAGGCATCATGGGCGAATATGGCTGTTTTATTACATCAGTAGGCACCTGGTGGGGAGCGGAGAATGTAAGAGATAAGAATGGTGAGATAAGATCACAGTCTGCCGATATAGATGTTGTTGCATTATCCGAGACAGATAAAAAGGCGGTTGTTGGAGAGTGCAAGTTCAAGAATGAAAAGATTGACAAGGGGATTTATGAAACTTTGATCAGAAGAGGAAAACTGATCAATGCAAAATATGAGGTTACGAAGTATATTTTCTTTTCGTTGTCTGGATATACGGACTGGTTTGCGGAATTGGCGGATGAGGATGTTTTGCTGCTTACATTGGATTCACTTTATGAATGAGACACTATAATGATTGCTAGGAAATGCTAACATTTCACACTATCTCAAAGGAGCGCAATCATTATGAGTAAACGTGTTTGTAAAGAGGATCAGATTCAACTGATCATGGAATATCAGTTCGTAGAACATATAGATGATATATGGGATTGTATAGAAGTGAAGTGTGTTTCCGATACAATGGTATCGTGGGCTATACAGAGTTCAGACTTTGTTGAGGTATTGCACTCAGAACCTTTACGTCACAAGATTAAGGAAAAGTGTAAGAACTTAGATGAAAGATATAAGTAAGTTCGCATCTTTTTTTTCAAGAAGAAAAATGGTTGGTGCTAGAATATAACCCTTTTGGCAGGGGAGGAAGTGGAAGCAGTCATAGCAAGCATACGCAGTTATCTGGAGACAGTCAGGAAGAATGAGATGATCACACGGCAGTTTTTGCTGTCATTAAGGACGGATGTTACACAGATGGTGTATGTATGGCTGTCAGAGATGGGGATTTATGCCAATGCACTTTTTTCAGATAAAGAGAGTGAGAATTACATGCTTGGCGCTGTAAATGGATTTAACGAAATGATGGAGTATGTAGAAAATCTGATGCGGAAAGCGGTTGGATATAAATTATATATCACAAAAGAAGACTCTGTCGCAGATCAGATATGTACATATATTGACAGTCATTTCAGGGAAGAGATACACAGAGATGAACTGGCAGAATTAGTCTATTTGAATACAGACTATATGTCTCGGATGTTCAAAAAAGAAAAGGGAGTATCTATAAGCAATTATATATTGCAGAAAAGGGTAGACGAAGCAAAAAAACTTTTGTGTGGCAGCAGTCTTCCAATCAATACGGTTTCATTACATATTGGATATAGTAATTTTTCCTATTTTACAAAAATGTTTAAGGAGAATACAGGATTGACACCACTGGAATATAGAAGGAAATTTGGAGAGGAAACACACGTATGACAGAACAGAAATTAACAGAACTTTTGAGAGACATGTCTCTGGAAGAAAAAGTAAATCAGATGAGTCAGGTGACAGGAGGATTTTTTAATGGTGAAATCGTTGTCACAGGTCCTATGGCGGATAAGGGATTTACAGAAGACAATGTAAATCTTGCAGGATCAGTCATCGGATCCATGGGCGCTGAAACCCTGAAAAGTATACAAAAAAACTATATGGAAAAGCATCCGCACCATATACCATTACTGTTTATGCTAGATGTCATAAATGGTTATAAGACGGTGTTTCCAATTCCGCTTGCGCAGGGAGCTTCCTTTGAACCGGAATTGTCAGAACAGTGTGCATCTGTGGCAGCAAAGGAGGCTTCGGTCAGCGGTCTTCATGTGACATTTGCACCTATGACAGATCTGGTAAGAGATGCAAGGTGGGGACGTGTCATGGAATCGACGGGAGAAGATCCTTACCTGAACAGTCTATTCTGTGCAGCAATGGTGCGTGGATTTCAGGGAAACAGCTTGAAAGATAACTATGCAATTGCAGCATGTGTCAAACATTTTGCAGGATATGGTGCACCGACAGCAGGGAGAGATTATAATACGGTAGAACTTTCAGAACATACATTCAGAGAGTTCTATCTGCCATCGTATCAGGCGGGAATAGATGCAGGTGCAGCTCTTGTTATGACATCTTTTAATACAGTTAACGGAATCCCGGCAACCGGAAATAAAAAGTTGATGCGGGACATTTTAAGAGAGCAGATGAAGTTCGACGGTGTACTTATATCAGACTGGGCAGCCATCGAGGAGACCATTTATCACGGATATTGTGCAGACAGAGAAGAAGCAGCAGTGCGTGCAGTGGAAGCAGGCGTAGATATTGACATGATGACAGGAATTTACAGTGAAAATCTGTGTCAGATGGTCAGGGATGGAAAAATAAGAGAAGAACTTATAGATGAGGCATGTCTTCGTATTCTGCGGCTTAAAAATAATCTGGGACTCTTTGAGAATCCATATAAAGATGCAGATCAGAAAAAAGAAAAGGAATATATTTTATGTGAGGAGCACCGGAATCTGGCGAGAGAAGCTGCAAAGAAATCTTTTGTTTTGTTGAAAAATGAGGAACATATCCTGCCTTTAGAGCAACAGAAAAAGATTGCCTTTATTGGTCCGTATGTAGATAACAGAAACCTGTTTGGTGCATGGTCATTTATCGCAGATGCAAAAGATGTTATGACGCTGCATGAGGCAGTACAGGAACAGTACGTTTCAGAAAACAGTACATTTTGCCAGGGATCACCAATGTTAGGGGCGGATGTATGTCTGGAAGGATTTGGAGAACAACAGCAGCAATCCTATACTAAGGAGCAGGAGGAACATATGCTGCAAGAGGCGGTACAGGCAGCAGAAGAGGCAGATATCGTAGTACTTGCAATAGGAGAAGACCGTTTACAGTCGGGTGAAGCAACCAGTAACGCAAATATCAGAATCCCTGAGGTACAGGAAGCATTGCTTGATAGAATTGCGGAAGTCAATCAAAATATTGTAGTGGTTTTATTTTCAGGACGCCCGTTAGACATACGTGAAATAAACAAAAAGGCAAAAGCCATCCTTCAGGTGTGGCTGCCTGGAACAGAAGGAGCGAGGGCAATTGCGGACACTTTATTTGGAAAATATAATCCAAGCGGAAAACTGCCGATGAGTTTTCCATACTGTGTAGGACAGGTACCGGTACATTATAATGAATATTCAACAGGACGCCCACATGTAGAAGGCAAAGATAAAGACAGATTCCGCTCGAAATATCTGGATATTCCAAATGAGCCATTGTATCCATTTGGATACGGTCTGAGTTACACAACATTTGAGGTATCAGATATTCATTTGGATCGGACATGGATGGATACATCGGGACAGATCGAAGCGGAGGTAACTGTAAAAAATACAGGAAACTGCACGGGAACAGAAACCCTGCAGCTTTATATCCATGATATTGCGGCTTCTGTAGTGCGTCCGGTCAGAGAATTGAAAGATTTTAAGAAGGTTACGCTTCGTCCGGGAGAGGAAAAGAAGGTAGTCTTTACCATAACAGAACAGCAGCTTCTTTTTTTGACGGAGAATGGAATCTATGAGAGCGAAGCAGGAGAATTTGAAATATTTATCGGAAAAGATAGTTCGACAGATAATAAAGCTTCATTTGTATTGAAGAAATAAGGAAGAAGTGAAAAAAGGCTTCCAACCCCTCCGGGCTGGAAGCCTTTCCCATTCATTCTTATTTTGTCTTAGATTTCTTAGCGGCCTTTTCTTCATTCATGGATTTTTTCTCTTTCTGAAGTTCTTTGTTGGCGCTCTCAGCTTTTCTCTTTAACTTGGTTCTCCAGCTTACTTTGCCTTCCGGTTTCTCTAATGGACCGCGGACACCGGTAACTTTCGTGATATAAATACCACTTACTGTAGCTTTGACTTCTTTTTTCACAGGGATCATATCAAAACATGCATCATCAGCGATCAGAGTCATAACCTTTGGTCCGACCTTAGCCTTTACGATCGGAAGCTTGGAACGGCGCATAAGCTTTGGTGTCTGGTCAATGACTGCCTGTGGCAGACCGGACTGGTTCAGACGCATTCTCTTCTTATCAATAATCAACATGGTAACAGTCTGTGCAGTTGCAGCAAGCTGTGCATCCTGCTCGTCTTTTCTCTTCTGAGCTTTCTTTCCGAGGAAATATAAAGCAATTGTTGCAGCAATAAGCACTGCTAAAATAACTAATAATACAATTGTTACTGGACTCACAACGAAAATCCTCCCTAATTTCAAATTCGTGTTTTATTGTAGCATTGATTTTTGGAAAAAGCAATGTGATTTTGGGGAAATACCTTTTATTTTAGGGAAAATTGTGATATGTTATAAAAGTTAGACGGCAGACTCCGTCTTTTGGATTTCCGGCAGAAAAGCCGGAAAAGGAAATGAGGAAAAGAAAGGTAAGATTAAATGAAAAAGAGAGTGTTAGCACTTTTATTGTGTGTATCCACAGCGATCAGCATGACTGGATGCGGCAGCAAAGGTGAATCAGTTGAGGCAACGGAAGCAGTAGAGAACACCGAAAGCACAGAAGAGGTGCCGGCAGTTCCGCTTGCACAATATGATCTGAAGGGATCGGATTATGTGACATTGTGTGACTACAGTGCAATCCCGGTTACGATTTCAGGAGATTATGACGTCACAGATCAGGATGTGCTTGATTATGTGGAAAAGATTTTTACACAGGGCGGACCTTTTTATACGGCTGATCCGGACAAGACAACAGTGGAAGAGGGCGACATTGTAAACGTAGACTATGTCGGAAAATTAGACGGTGAGGCGTTCAGCGGTGGAACAGCAGAGGATCAGAATATTGATGTGTCCAACAATTCTTCCACAAGCGGTTCCGCTTACATTGATGGATTTACAGACGGACTGATCGGTGCATCAGTAGGCGATGTGATCGATTCTAATGTGACGTTCCCGGATGAATACCCGAATAACCCGGATCTTGCCGGAAAAGAAGTTGTATTTACGTTTACGGTTAATTCTATCCAGAAGGAAGTGACCATGGATACGATGGATGATGAATTTGCATCGAAACAGTTTGGTGCGGATTCCGTGGATGGAGTGTACAAGCAGGTACGCCAGTATCTGGAGTCCAGCGCAGAGAGCACTCATAAAAATGATATTTACTCCGCTTTGGAGGATTATCTGTTAGAAAATTGTACCGTTGATATGCCGGCAGATTACAGATCTGATGTGATCGAAGCGATCCGTGCCAATTTCATTGACCGTTATTGCTCCGGGGATGAGAGCCAGATGGAAACGGTACTCAGCTCTTACGGCTATACAGAAGAGAGCATTGAGCAGGAATGGTCTGACAGTGTGGAGAGCAGTATCAGGTTAGAACTGATCGTAAAAGCCATTGCAGAAAAAGAAGATATCCAGATTGACGATACGGAGTTTGAAGATTATGTAAGCACGATCGTAAGCAGCGGCGGTTTCGGTGATGCTGACACGTTATATAGTAACTATGGTTATGGCGATTCTGTTTACGGAAAGAATCAGATCCGTGTGATTTATCTTGCAGGATTAGTTTTAGATAAATTGGCAGAGACAGCAGAGGTTACGGAGAACGCAGTAGAAGAAACGACAGAGTCTGTGGAAAGTACAGAATCCGCAGACAGCACAGAAGAATAAGAAAACGATACCGAAACAGAGGTATGAGATCATAAAAGAGTCGACAGACGTTGATGAGAGAAAGGGAGAGTAGAAAAATGGAATTAGTAAATGTAAGAGATTTATTCCGCAGACAGGATGAGTATGTGGATCAGACCATCGCGATCGGTGGCTGGGTGAGAAACATCCGTAACTCCAAAAACTTTGGATTTATCGTGGTAAACGACGGAACTTTTTTTGAGCCGGTCCAGGTTGTTTATTCCGATGTTCTGGAAAATTTTGAAGAGGTAGAAAAATTAAATGTCGGAGCAGCGATTATCGTTACCGGTAAATTAGTTGCAACTCCGGGCACAAAACAGCCATTTGAGATTCAGGCTGAAAAAGTGGAAGTAGAAGGTCCTTCTACATCGGATTATCCATTGCAGAAGAAAAAACACAGCTTTGAGTACCTGAGAACTATCTCTCATTTAAGACCGAGAACTAATACTTTTGAGGCTGTATTCCGCGTGCGTTCCCTCTGCGCTTATGCAATCCATAAATTTTTCCAGGAGAGGGATTTCGTGTACGTGCATACACCACTGATCACCGGAAGTGATTGTGAGGGCGCCGGCGAGATGTTCCAGGTAACCACACTTGACATGAACAATCTTCCAATGACAGAGGATGGAAAAGTAGATTACAGCAAAGACTTCTTCAATAAACCGACCAATCTTACTGTAAGCGGACAGCTGAACGGTGAGACTTATGCGATGGCATTTAAGAACATCTATACCTTTGGACCTACTTTCCGTGCAGAAAACTCCAACACGACAAGACACGCAGCAGAGTTCTGGATGATCGAGCCGGAGATCGCATTTGCAGATTTAGAGGATGACATGATCTTAGCTGAGAGCATGTTAAAATATGTCATTAACTATGTATTAGAGAATGCACCGGAAGAGATGGCATTCTTCAACAGCTTTATCGATAAAGGGCTGTTAGAGAGATTACAGCATGTTGCAAACTCTGATTTCGCACGTGTGACTTATACAGAAGCAGTTGAGATCTTAGAGAAGAACAACGATAAATTTGATTACAAAGTATCATGGGGCTGCGATCTTCAGACCGAGCATGAGCGTTATCTGACCGAGCAGGTATTCAAACGCCCGGTATTTGTAACTGATTATCCAAAGGAGATCAAAGCTTTCTACATGAAACTGAATCCGGACGGAAAAACAGTTGCAGCAGTAGACTGTCTGGTTCCTGGCATCGGTGAGATCATCGGAGGAAGCCAGAGAGAGGATGATTACGAAAAATTACTTGCAAGGATCAATGAACTTGGACTGAAAGAGGAAGATTACAGCTTCTATCTTGACCTCCGTAAATACGGTTCTGCAAGACATGCAGGATTCGGACTGGGATTTGAGCGTTGCGTAATGTACTTAACAGGTATGTCCAATATCCGTGACGTTATCCCATTCCCAAGAACTGTCAATAACTGCGAATTATAAAATTGTATTTCATATCGTAGGTGATTGCGAAAACAATTGTGTTTTCTGCCATCTACGATATTTTTAGACAATTGCGAAACTCATGAAAATCTAAATTGAATTGTGAAAAATTAACAAAAGCTTG
>ERZ772897.1759-NODE-1759-length-21120-cov-27.185853_pt1 | contig 21120 bp, 13 predicted proteins | sample MGYA00512125_ERZ772897 | MGnify/ENA primary metagenome ERZ772897 (study PRJEB29015, sample SAMEA2737660) | human gut metagenome | biome: human gut; feature: human-associated habitat; material: faeces | place: China | collected 2012 ... | reverse complement strand
ATGATAGGGGTCTCCAAAACCTTTGGTGGGAGTTCGATTCTCTCATCCCCTGCTTGGAAGAAGCCTTGAACGAAAGTTCAAGGCTTTTTTTGATATATTTACAGTTTTGCATTTTTACTTATTTTGCCTGAAATTATAAAATCTTTCTTTTCTGGATAATATCTGATTGAAATTCTCTTAAACTAAGAATATAATGTCATTATATATTCTTAAATTCTAAGAAAAATACCTATATAAATTCTACTTATAAAGAAAGATACATGATAACATATATTTGCCACAATAGAAATGAAAAAACAACAGAAAAACAGCCATGTTTTGGAACCGTATGCGAGACAAGTACATGTCAGTGCTGTGGAGGCAGGGCGGACGTGCAGTCTACGATATACTGGTGCAGACAATGTAATGTTCCACTGTATGGTAACAGATGCAGCAGATGCGGGATGGAGGCAAAAAAGCTGACAACGGACGTCCGGCCTGTATTTCCAGAGGAAAGACTTTTAATCGAAATTATCTTGCAAAAGCCATTTGAATTTCTGAAAAAATCAGTCTGGAATGGAACGGGAAACCATTATTTTGTGGACGGAAAAAAGATTGCTTTTTCTGTAAAAGAACTGAAAAAGATCAATGCAGATGAAGTCCGCAGACAATATGAAAAATATAGTACACAGAATACCTATTGTTATTTTGATGAGATGACGGGACGCTTTATTGAGGCAAATAAAGAACGGTATGAGTATATCACGCAGGAAGCAGGAAATTATATACGAAAAGCAGTGGGTGAGTTTGGTGCAATGGATATGTTTGTTTCATTCAGTGGAGGCAAAGATTCTACAGTGACTTCGAATCTGGTATTACGTGCATTGAGCACACCTCAGATCATGCATATTTTCGGGGATACAACGTTGGAGTTTCCATTTACCTATACCTATGTGGAAAGATTTAAGAAAAATCATCCTAAAACACCTGTGATCTCTGCACGAAATAAGGAAAAAGATTTTGAGGAACTGTGCAAACTGATCGGTCCGCCGAGTCGTGTGATGCGTTGGTGCTGTACTGTTTTTAAAACGGGAACCATACAGAAAAAAATTCGTTCGTTATACAGGGACAAAAAGCAGATATTGACTTTTTATGGGATCCGGCGCAGTGAGTCAGTAAGCAGGAGCAAGTATGAGCGTGAGTCTGACAGTCCGAAGATCACAAAACAGAGGATCATATCACCCATTATCGACTGGATGGATTTTGACATCTGGTTATATATTCTTACAACAGGAATTGATTTTAACGATGCATACCGTCTTGGCTATGCGAGGGTTGGATGTTGGTGCTGTCCGAACAACAGTGGCTGGTCTGAATTTTTATCTAAGGTACATATGCATGAGCAGTCAAAGCATTTTAGAGAGATGCTGATTGATTTTGCAACAAGCATTGGAAAAGAAGATGCTGAGGTTTATGTGGATGATGGGTATTGGAAGGCAAGACAGGGGGGAAATGGTGTTGCGTATGCACAGAAATCCGTTGTGTCATTCACACCATGTGCCACGGAGGAAAATTCGTTCAATTATGAATTACAGCGTCCAATTTCAGAACAGTTGTATGAACTATTCCGTCCATTCGGGTATCTGAATTTTGATATGGGAAATACAAGGCTGGGAGAGGTTTTTGTACTTGATAAAAGAGAGCAGATCGTTTTGAAACTGCAGGGGCGGATTGGAACAACCAATTTGAGAGTTACCATTTTAAAAACAGAAATAGCCGGTGCGAAAGATTTGAAAACGGCGGAAGAAAGAATAAAATGTCAGCTCACAAAATATCAGATGTGTATGGGATGTCTGGCCTGTGAGAGTGTGTGCAGATTTAATGCGCTTTCTATCAGGGAAAATAAAGATGGGGAGATTGAGTACCATATTTCAGACGAACAATGTAAACGCTGTGGCGAATGTGTGAACCATTTTACGGCTGGATGCTATATGAGAAAGGTTCTGGCAATCAAAAGACAGCGGACGGAGGATAAAGAATAATGGGAAAAAATAAATACCGTTTTAAAGGGCATGAAAGTTTTATCCTTCGTGAAGGATGGCTGAATAAGGGTTTATATGAAGTAGACCGTAATCCGAAAGTTTTTTCAGAAAATTATGGAGCAGATGCACTTGGAGTGGGACCGAATATGGCAAAGGCAATCCGGTACTGGCTCAGGGCAGCAGAGCTGGTTACAGATTCTCCGAAAACGGGTGTTATGCTCACTGCGATTGGTCAGTTGATTCTTGCACATGATCCATGCGTGGAAGATTATTTTACATTATGGCTGATACATTGCAAAATTGCAAAAAACCGGGAACTGGCAACGGCATGGAATTTATTTTTTAATGAAGTTTCTTATGAGGAATTTAAAAAACAGCAGCTATATGATGAGATGGAGACATTACTCAGTGATTTAGACGATGAAGTGCAGGTTGCGCAGAGTTCTGTCTATGCAGATTGTGATGCAATTTTGCGGATGTATATGCCGGCAAAGGAGACAAATCCCGAAGAAAAAAACGCCAGTCCATTTGGAAAGTTAGGATTATTGAAAAATACAGAGGGGATTTACTACAGAAAACAGCCAGATCTGAACAAATTACCGGAGGATATTGTCTGGTTTTTATTGGTAGATAAGGAAAAAAACCGTACGTCTGTTTATCTGGATGATCTGTGGAAAGAAATGGACAGTCCAGGAAAGATACTGCAGTTGAAACGTACAGCATTGATAGAGATGTTAGAGCGTCTGGAGGAAAAAGATAAGATCGTAATGAACCGCACTGCAGGTCTTAATATGATTTATTGGGAAAAAGGATTGACCGGGGAAATGATCGTAAAAAATTATTACGAAAGATAAAGACATATAGGAGTTGCCGGAATGGAACAATGGAGAAACTTAATACATATCAACCGTAATTTCCAAAAAGCAGTCAATTTGCAGCTTGATATAGGAGATCATGGAAGAATTGAACATTATATACCGACACGGTCATCCATGTTGATATTGCGCAGATATTTAAAAGCTGTGACGGGAGAGGCAAAAGAACATGCAACTGTTTTAATCGGTCCGTATGGAAAGGGAAAATCCCATTTATTACTGGTATTGCTTTCAATTCTTTCCTGTGACCTGCCACAGAGTGTTTTTGAAAAAATAAAGATCACAGATCCGGAGACAGCGGATTTAGTCACGCAGATCCGGAAGGAGAATAAAAAATATTTACCGGTATTGGTTTCTTCTGTACCGGGGTTTTCCATGAATCAGATTTTATTATTCGCACTGCGCGAGGCATTGGAGAAAAATGGTTTGTCGGATATTGCACCAGAGACTGCATTCACAGAAGCACTTAGAATCCTTGAAAAGTGGGAAAAGGAATATTCGGATGTGTATGCCAGATTTTGTGAGTATCTGACGGAACATCAGACAGATGTGCAGGATTTGAAAAAGAATCTGAAAAGAAAACATAAACAGTCATTGGAATTATTTAAAGAATTATATCCGATGCTGACGGCAGGAAGCACTTTTATGCCATTGATGCAGTCTGAGACCATACGGTCATATCAGCAGATTATAAGAAGTCTGACAGAAGAATGTGGTTATGAGGGCATCTTTATTATTTTTGATGAATTCAGTAAATATATAGAAGGACATGAGAAATCCGGTTTTGCAGAGGATATGAAAACGCTGCAGGATATGTGCGAATTGGCGGAAAGTTCCGATCAGAAATTATTTTTTACAATGGTGGCACATAAAAGTATTCATGAGTATACCAGGAGTATAGACACTTCCATGAAAAATGCGTTTCGCGGAGTAGAAGGAAGAATTTCAGAGATATCTTTCGTCGTATCCGCACAAAATAATTATGAATTGATCGCCAATTCAATCCGGAAGGAAGAACCTGCGTTTTCGAAACAATATGAAAAAGAGATTGTGAAAAATGAGCAGGGGAAGCTCCAGAAGTTATCCTATCAGCTTCCATGTTTTCAGAAATTATTTTCAGAGCAGGACTTTGAACGGATCGTTGCCAAAGGATGTTTCCCGCTGACACCGCTTGCTGCGTATGCATTACTTCATATCAGTGAACGTGTTGCACAGAATGAGAGAACAATATTTACATTTTTAGCAGATGATGGACAGGGAAGTTTATCATGGCTGTTAGAGCGGAATGAAGAAAACTGGGTAGGCGTTGATAAAATTTATGATTATTTTAAATCAATGTTCCGTGAAACCGAAGATGTACCGATGATCCATTCAGAGTGGCTGAAGGCAGAGTATGCGCTGGGAAAAGCGGAAACAGAAGATGAGAAAGCTGTCATAAAAGCAATCGCAGTAATCCGTATGTTACATAGAGAGGATGAACTTCCTGCACAGGATCAGGCAATCTGTCTTGCATTAGGGATGGACCCGGAAAAGAAGTATCGTCCTGCAATGGAAAAATTAAAAAAAGATGGGATTTTAATGTTCCGCAGCAGTGTCGGAGTATATGCATTCCGCAGCAATGCAGGCGTTGATGTGGAAAAAGAAATCACGAAGAAGATGGATGAGCAAAAAGGGCACTGTAATTTTTGCCAGATTCTGTCAGAGGCTGCAGACACAGAGTATGAACTGCCAAAGCAGTATAATCAGGAATATGCGATGACACGCTATTTTCAGTATGAGTATATGTTTTCAGAAGAGTTTTTTGCCCTGGAAAATACAAGATATCTGTTTGATGAAAAGTTTTCAGACGGAAAAATTATAGTGATGCCGGAAAAAGAAAAACCCCAAACAGATGAGATACAAAAGCAGTTAGATAAACTGGCGGATAAAAGAATTCTTGTGTTAGTGTCCGACCAACGTTTTGACAAAGAGGAATTATTACTTCGCTATCAGGCGGTTATGACGTTAAAAGGGGACAAACGCTTTATTGAAGAAAATGAAGTGCTGCTGCAGGAACTTGAATTATGTGTTGAGGATATCCGGTTTGAAATTAATATCTATCTGGAAGAGCATTATCTGCCGGAGAGCGGAAAGGTAATAGTTCTCCAGACGCAAAAGAAAAAAGAAAAGTGTACAACGGCCGCAGAATTTAATCAGATATTAAGTGATGTCTGCAGAGAATATTATGGCTACGCGCCGCGTGTAAACCATGAACTGTTAAATATTGAACACATCGGCAAGCAGTATTTAAGAGCGCGCAATCAGGTGATCGATAAAATGTTAGGGCATGAGGATCTGTCTGTGTACCAAAAAGGAACCATGCCGGAGGCTATGGTATATCGTGCTGCATTTGTGCATACCAGAGGGGATAAGGGCTGTCAGAAAGTTAGTTTAGAGATAGATCGTTTTTTTGCGGAATGTGCAGGTGAAAAAAAGTCTTTTCAGATATTATACCAGCGATTGCAGGGAAAATGTTTTGGCGCAAGGCGAGGAGTGATTCCATTGTTTCTGGCAAAAAAATTATCTGAAATTGAAGGAACAGCGGTCATTTATATTGGGGAGAAAGAGCTGGAAATTACTTCGGATAACCTGAATCATGTGAATGATTTTCCAGAAAACTATGCATTGTATCTGGAGCTGGAAACCGTTGAAAAAGAAAAATATTTAAAAAAATTGGAAAAGATTTTTGAATGTGATACGGAGAAGTTTTCCGGACAGAGCAGATTCGCACAGATTGCTGCCTGCATGCAGAAATGGTATCGGTCACTTCCCCAGTACACGATGATAACACTAAATCTTCCGGAAAATCAAAGTGGATCGATAAAGAAACTTAGGAATCTGTTGAGAAGAGCAGAAATCAATCCAAGAGAATTGTTATTTGAAAAAATTCCGGCATGCTATGGAGAACCTGGTTTTGAGCAAACGGCACAGGATTTAAAAGAAAGTAAAAAAATATTAGATGATGTATTTATTACATTAAAAAAACAGGTCGCAGGAAACATAAAGCGCGAATTTGGAAAAACGCAGAATGTGAGTCTGAAAGCATGTTTACACGAATGGTATCTGGCACAGAATTATTCATCAAGAAATCATGTACTGGCAACGGCAGAGAGTGAATTTTTGAATTATTTAGAGAAACTTTCTACCAATGATGAGGGAGAAATTGTATCAGCGTTGTCTTATATTTTATCAGGGGTATATTTAGAGGACTGGAATGATACAAACTTTGTAGAATTTCAGGAGAAATTGCACGCGGTAAAAGCTGAAGTTGAAAAACTTGAGGAACATGGTAAAGATGCAGGTGGCAGCAGTCGTATCCTGTTGACAGACCAGAATGGAAATGCCATAGAAAAGTATTATAATGCGGATATTTCGGATACAACGAGCCTTTACTTAAAGAATATGTTAGAAGAGGCATTGGAGGACTTTGGGAATACGCTCGAAACAAATCAGAAGGTTGCAGTGCTGGTGCAGACTTTAGAGGGATTATTACAGTAAGAGAAGAGGAGATTGGTTATGGAAGAAATTTATCTTGATAATGCAGCGACGACATTTCCGAAACCAGAATGTGTATATCAGGCAATGGATGAAATTGCGCGGACCGGTGCTGTCAATGCAGGCAGGGGTTCTTATGCGCTGGCGCGGCAGGCATCCGGGTTGATTGAGAGTACAAGAAAACAGATCAAAGAACTTGCAGGAGCAGATGATGTAGCAGAGGTTGTGTTTACAGCCTCTGCTACGCTTGCATGTAACGTGATTTTAGGGGGACTCGAATGGAAACAGACGGATATCGTATATGTTTCACCTTTTGAGCACAATGCAATGATGAGAGTGTTGTATCATTACCAGAAACAATATGGATTTAAAATTATCGAACTTGCATTAAACAGGGAGTCGTTAGAATTAGATTTGTCACAGATCAGGTTTCAGTTCACCAGAGAACATCCAACAGTCGTTGTTATGAGTCATGTCAGCAATGTGACAGGTTACATTCTGCCAATCAATGAGGTGGCAGAGTCAGCAAAACAATATGGAGCAGTTGTGGCGGTGGATGGTTCACAGGCGCTTGGGCTTGTGCCGGTAAAATTGAAAGAGAGTGGAATCGATTTTTATGTTTTTGCGGGGCATAAAACACTCTATGGTCCGTTTGGAGTTGGAGGATTTATCAGTGAGGGGGATATTTCTTTAAAACCGTTTCTTGTGGGTGGAACAGGCAGTGATTCCTTAAACCTTGATATGCCAGGACAAATGCCGGGAATCTTAGAACCGGGAAGCCCCAATATAGTTGCGATTGCAGGATTACATGCAGCCTTAGAAGCGTGCTGTGACATGGAAAGGCAACTTTCACAAGAAAGAAAATTTGCAGAATATCTGATTGAAAAGCTAAAAAGAATAGACGGAGTTTTACTGTATCTGCCTTGGGATGAAATGAAACGAACCGGAATTGTTTCTTTTTCCATAGAGGGTTACCGTGCGGATGAAGTGGGGATGCTGCTCGATGAAGATTATCATATAGCGGTCAGAACAGGGTATCAATGTGTACCGCTGATCCATAAATATTTAAAAGATGAAAAATATGGCGGCGTGATCCGGGTGGGGATCGGACGTTTTACAAAGCAGAGTGAGTTGGAAATATTAATCAATGCGATAGAAGAAATTGCAGAAGGGTGAAGGAAAAATGGAAAATCAACGTTTGGATTTTGGAGAGATTGTCAGAAAAATCGCAGAGGATAAAATGCTGCTGCCGGATTTTCAGAGAGGATTTGTCTGGAAGGATGAAGAACAGAGAAAGATCGTAGCATCAGTTCTGGCAAAAATGCCGATAGGGAGTATTTTACTGTTGAAATCAAAGCCGGATGAGTATGCATCGAAGTCAATCGGTATGAAAGAAAAAAATACATATCAAAGCCAGGATGGTGAGGTCGAATTTCTACTGGATGGACAGCAGCGTATGACAGCGCTTACGAATGTTTTTTCAAATGTGATTTATGAAAAATGTAAAATGTTTTCAAAATTGAGTTCACGGGCATTACAGCGAAGATTTTTTTTAAGAATTCCAAAGTGGGAGAACTGTAAAGAAGAGGCAGATCTGTTTGGAGTCCATAATTTGACTTTTCCCATATCAGATTCTGCGGAACCGGATTTTCTGACAGCGGATATTTTACCGTTTATTACATGTGCCGCATTTTTTAATCAGGATGGAGAGCCGTATAATCCACAGCAGTCTTTGTCGACCCGTCTGGATGATTTTTGCCTGACAAATGAGGATGGATATTTAGTACCGCTGTATTTGATGGTGGCACCGGAAAATATAAAAAAGGCGCAGATAATGCTACGCTATAATACGATCACCTCTGATATTGCAGGTAAAATCGGAGATGAGATCAGACAGCATTTTACAGATTTGTCGGATGAAAATAAGAATGATTTTATAGCAGAGATTTTTGGAAATGATGAAAACTGTAATGAAATAAAAGAAGATCATTCTAAGTTCGGTGAAAAAGTGCAAGAAAAACAAATGGTGTGGAAAGTCTGTCTGACAAATTATCTGGATTCCTGTGTAAAGAATATGGCGTTGAATAAGATTGAGGTATCGGGGGAACAGCGTGACAGGGCGATCGATATCTATGAGAATTTAAATCGTGGAGGAATCAGTTTAAATACTTTTGATCTGGTTATGGCGAGAGTTGCAAAAGTAAGTACAGATAATTTTTATCGTCGTCTGGTCAGGTATATTCAGGAAGAAAAAAGTTATGACAAACAGGTCTTACCGGATCAGATTGTTCCCTTGATTGGGAAAAAAATACAAAATAATCAATACAATGCATCCATCAGTACGGGATGTTATAACGAGGAAAAGAATGACATAGCAGGAAAGTATATTGATGTTTTTTTAGATGTGCTGTGTCTGTATTGCAATAACAAGTTATTTGAACCGGATAAATTCAAATTAGATTATATAAAGAAGAAGCAGATTCTGATGTTAGCACCAACGGATATTAATGATAATGCGAAAAAGGTTTGTGATGCCATAGACAGGGTAATGTTTTTCTTTCAGAGCAGATGCGGAATCCGGAATATCCAGGAAATAAATTATTCTTTGATGATTGTCTTAGTGGCAGTTATATTTTTAAAGGATGAGTGGTTTAACGATAAAACTGTTCACGATATTTTAGAAGCGTGGTATTGGTCATCATTATTTTCCGGCGAGTATGATAAAGATCAGAATATAAAGATGATCGCGCATCTTCAGACCATGGTAAAGACAATGCAGGCATCCAGCCGAAAAGAGAATGTTGACTGGATTGCAAATATCAAAAATTATGTGTTGGAAGCACAGAATTTTTCGGATGAAAAGTTTTTACTGATGGAAAAGGCGGATGAAGACCGTATCCCGAAAAAAGTGATGCGCATGTTTATGTGTCAGTATCTGCTGTCAAAGACATATAAGGATATGTTTGACGAAAATAAAATTTTAAGTGCATATTCCGATGAAACAGAAAGATTTGAGGCACATCATATTATACCGCTTGGAACAGTAAAAAAGGTAGGGGAATCTACGAAAAAACTTCGTGATGATGAAAAAAATATCTGCAACTCGCCTTTAAATTTTGTGTACATAACGAAAAAAGCAAATAAGGAAATATCCGATGAATCCTTAAAAGATTATGTACAGAAGATCAACGCGGAAGCAAAAGCAAAACTGCATATTACGGCTTATACAAATTCGGATATACCACAAGATCAGGTAAAACAGATTTTAAGGGAACGGTATGATTTCCTGAAGGGGGATATCAGGGAGCGGATCAGTACTTTATTAAGTTAAATACGGCTTGGAAAGTGCAGATAAAGATATTGTTTTACGAAAGAACAATGCAGGATGGAGGTATTTTATGAAAGAGGTCAGTGAAAAAGTAATGCGGAATATGATTTTTGAGGTTCTTCATGTGGAGCGTAAAAATTTGCGGAGCAAGGCAAAAACAGATCAGAGGATGGCGGAGGAACTTGCAAAGATCATAGTTGATTATGCGAAGATGTCAGTGTAGCAGACTTAGGGGGAGAATAGCATGAAATTCCAGAGCATTACAATGAATAATTTTATGAGGTATAAGGGGCAGAATGTAATCGAGTTCAGCTGCGATGAAAAAAGAAATGTTACTGTCGTGCTGGGAGATAATACGGTTGGCAAGACAACAATTGCACAGGCATTTCGCTGGGTGCTTTATGGTGCGGTATTGACAGAACGCGGAAAGCAGCAGGAAGACTACCAGCTGTTAAACAATGATATTCTGGCAATGATGGATGCGAACAGTAAAGCGGATGTTACGGTGGAACTGGTTGCTGTTGATGATGAAAAAAGATACCGGATCAAGCGTGAAATCCATTATACGCGTGCATATCCACAGTTGATCGCAAAAGAATTTTATAAGAAAGTTTCACTGGAAATATCAGAAAAGGATGATCCAAATGCCGGTATTTCTGTGGAAACGGAAAAAATAGAAGAGGTAATCCGTGAATTATTTCCCAAAAATCTGTCACATTATTTTTTGTTTGATGGAGAGAGATGGAATGATGTAACTGTTAACGGTGTGCGTGAAAATATCAAAGAGTCTGTACATACACTGACCGGATTATCTGCGTATCAGGCTGCAATCTGGCATTTGAAGGATATGGGAAGTCATTCCGTTATTAAAAAGTTCAAAGGAAAGATATCAGGTTCTGGTAATATGTATGATAATCTGGAAAAAGACCGGAATCGCATGGAACATGAGATAGAGCAGTGTAAAGATAAGATAAAAAATATCGAAATCAATATACAAAACAATAATGAAAAAATAGAGGAGGTGCAGCAGTATCTTCTTGAAAATAAGAATACGGAAATTTTGCAGGCAAAATATAACCAGTTATTAGTAGTAAGAAGAACGCAGGCGGAAAGAGGAGTTGCTGCATATAAAAGTCTGGTAAATTTATTCAGTGATAAAGCTTATATGTTGTTTGCGAAACCGATGATAGAGGCATCTGTGAAAATGGTAAAATCTGTTGCAGGAGAGCGGCGTGACATACCGCATATGCATCAGGCAAGTATTGACTATATTATAAAAACAGGCAGATGTATCTGTGGAACTCCAATATTACCGGAGTCTAAGGAATTAGAAAGTCTGATGGAACAGAGAAATTTTCTTCCGCCGGCAGATATTGGTTCATTGCTGGGTGAGTTTGAACGGACAGGACAGCGCTGGAACCGGCAAAGCAATTCTGTTTATGATGATTTAAGAGAAGATGCGCAAAATGTGGATCAGAGCATCCGGGCTTACGAGGAAACCTGTAATCAGTTAGCAGGGATGGAACAGCAGATGGACAGGCAGACAGACTTTGCCGAAAAAAGAAAAATGCTGAAATATTATCAGAGTGAAAACAGTAAATTAGGGGTGGAAAAGGGAACACTGCAGGGACAGATCTTAAATTTTGAGCGGCAGATCGAACGAACAGAAGCTGAGATGAAGAGTCAGGAAGTCAGAAGCGAAGAAAATAAAAAATGGCGAGAGCGTGTAGATTTGGCAGAAGCATTATATACAAGATTAAAAAATGATTTTGAGGTAAAAAAGAATAAGACATTTCTGGAATTAAACGGACAGATCCAAAAAAATTTTGAGCGTATGTTCAATGCGAAAGATAAAAGAATACAGTTGACGGAAAATTATGAGATTCAGATGTTATATCCGACAGATGTGGGTTTCCGCGAAGAGAAGAATCTGTCAGAGGGCGAAAAAATCGCACGCAATTTTGCATTTATCGTTACAATCATGGAATACAGCAGAAATAAAAAGGCTGAGCATCTTGGAGTGGAAAGTGGAGGAGATACACTGCCGATTGTTTTAGACGGACCGTTTTCTAAACTGGGGGATAAAAATATCAGTCTGATTGCAAAAGTTTTGCCGGAAGTATCAGAACAGGTAATTATTTTTATGCTGGACAAGGACTGGAAGTACACAGGACTCGATGAATATGTCGGTGCGTCTTATTATATTGAAAAAGCAGCTGACGAGGCATATGCGTCCATACGGAAAGTAGAATCTGATCAGTAGCGGAAGGGGATACAAAAGATGGGGAATTATGAATTTTTTAAGAAGGAGTTTGAATTTCATGGAAAGCATGCCAGGATGGCAGGTGAATTGTGGGTAAAAGGTGACTATGAGCATACCTGTTTCCGGAGACTGATCGATCTGTATATGGTGGCAGCAGTGGTGGGATTTCGCGTAGACCGTAAAGCAAAGGAAGATTTCTCGCCGTTTGGGACAAAGAGCATTTTAGCCGAGCAGGTCATAAATGCAAAAGAAGAATTAGATTTTATTATGCAGATGATGATCATGCTGGATGCGAAAGAAAGCATGCCGGCTGAGGAAGCAGTAAAAAAAGCATTTCGGGGTGCGGAGACGGAGGAAGAATTTCAGGCTTATCAGTCCATGTTTCATGATTATGTCAGAGGCGGGGTAGAGGAACTGTATGAGAGACTGATCATTCAAAAAGCAGAACCGGACAGTGAATTTTATGATAATAAAACAGCAAATCTGATGTCTGTGTTAGAAAGATTTGGTTATGGTTTACAGGATATGGAGGAGTAATAATTTTACATGATTTTTGAAGGAAAAATGTAAAAAAATAAAAAACAGGTATTTACAATCGTCGAAAACAGGGGTATAATCTAAGAGAATTATATCATACCAAGTGATAATTAGGTTATTACAATAAGGTAAGAAACCTAAAAGCTCTAATCCCATTCTTCGGAATGGGATTATCTTTTATACAGAAGTTTATTCATGACAATGACCGGTATGCGGATCATTGTTGAAGCGCGCAGAATAAAACAGTTGTCCCGTTTGCTGGTATGAGAGAGAACGGTTCAGATGAGAGGAGAAGGAACATGGACGAAAAAATGGATTATCGTATTGGGTTGGATATTGGTATTGCATCCGTCGGCTGGGCGGTATTACAGAACAACAGTGATGACGAGCCGGTTCGTATCGTAGACCTTGGGGTAAGGATATTTGATACAGCAGAAATCCCGAAAACAGGTGAATCTTTGGCGGGACCAAGGAGAGCTGCACGAACGACAAGAAGACGGCTTAGAAGAAGAAAACATCGTTTAGACAGAATCAAATGGCTCTTTGAGAATCAGGGTCTGATAAATATTGATGACTTTCTGAAACGATATAACATGGCAGGGTTACCGGATGTTTATCAGCTTCGCTATGAGGCATTAGACCGGAAACTGACGGATGAAGAATTAGCACAGGTGCTGCTTCATATTGCAAAACACCGTGGATTTCGTTCGACCAGAAAGGCAGAGACGGCTGCAAAGGAAAATGGTGCAGTTTTAAAAGCGACGGATGAAAATCAAAAGCGGATGCAGGAAAAGGGATATCGTACGGTCGGGGAGATGATTTATTTAGATGAAGCATTTCGAACCGGATGTTCCTGGTCGGAAAAAGGATATATTCTCACCCCACGCAATAAAGCAGAAAATTATCAGCACACCATGTTAAGGGCAATGCTTGTGGAAGAAGTCAAAGAAATTTTCTCCAGCCAGAGACGTCTTGGAAATGAAAAAGCGACGGAAGAATTAGAAGAAAAATATTTGGAAATCATGACAAGTCAGAGATCTTTTGATTTAGGACCAGGCATGCAGCCGGATGGAAAGCCAAGTCCATATGCGATGGAAGGTTTTTCGGACAGAGTTGGAAAATGTACATTTCTTGGAGATCAGGGGGAGCTGCGCGGCGCAAAGGGAACTTATACGGCAGAATATTTTGTGGCACTGCAGAAAATAAATCATACAAAACTGGTTAACCAGGATGGAGAGACCAGAAACTTTACAGAAGAGGAACGACGGGCACTGACTTTGCTGTTATTCACACAGAAGGAAGTGAAGTACGCAGCAGTTCGCAAGAAGTTAGGTTTGCCGGAGGATATTCTTTTTTATAATTTAAATTATAAAAAAGCTGCCACGAAAGAAGAACAGCAAAAAGAAAATCAAAATACGGAAAAAGCAAAATTTATTGGGATGCCATACTACCATGATTACAAGAAATGTTTGGAAGAACGGGTGAAATATCTGACAGAAAATGAAGTCAGGGATCTGTTTGATGAGATTGGTATGATCCTGACCTGTTATAAGAATGATGACAGTCGTACGGAGCGGCTGGCTAAGCTGGGACTTGTACCGATAGAGATGGAAGGGTTATTGGCGTATACACCGACGAAGTTTCAGCATCTTTCGATGAAAGCGATGCGGAATATTATCCCGTTTTTGGAAAAAGGCATGACTTATGATAAAGCATGTGAGGAAGCCGGATATGATTTTAAGGCGGATTCTAAGGGGATTAAGCAGAAGTTATTAACAGGAGAAAAGGTAAATCAGACGATCAATGAGATTACAAATCCGGTAGTAAAGCGTTCTGTATCACAGACTGTCAAAGTGATCAATGCAATTATCCGTACCTATGGCAGTCCACAGGCAATCAATATTGAGCTTGCAAGAGAAATGTCAAAGACTTTTGAAGAACGCCGGAAAATAAAAGGTGATATGGAAAAACGCCAGAAGAATAACGAAGATGTGAAAAAGCAGATTCAGGAATTGGGAAAATTATCACCAACCGGACAGGATATTTTAAAATATCGCCTGTGGCAGGAACAGCAGGGAATCTGTATGTATTCCGGTAAGACTATTCCATTGGAAGAACTGTTTAAACCGGGGTATGATATTGATCATATTTTGCCATACAGTATTACATTTGATGACAGTTTTCGGAATAAGGTACTTGTCACTTCTCAGGAAAACCGCCAAAAGGGAAACAGGACACCTTATGAATACATGGGAAATGATGAGCAGCGTTGGAATGAGTTTGAAACTCGTGTGAAGACGACGATACGGGATTATAAAAAACAGCAGAAACTTTTGAAAAAACATTTTTCAGAGGAAGAGCGTAGTGAATTTAAAGAGCGTAACTTAACGGATACAAAATATATTACAACCGTTATTTATAATATGATCCGTCAGAATCTTGAAATGGCACCGTTAAACCGTCCGGAAAAGAAAAAACAGGTACGCGCGGTAAATGGAGCAATTACGGCGTACTTAAGAAAACGCTGGGGATTACCTCAGAAAAATCGTGAGACGGATACACATCATGCGATGGATGCGGTTGTCATCGCCTGCTGTACGGATGGCATGATCCAGAAAATATCGCGATATACGAAAGTAAGAGAGAGATGTTACTCAAAAGGTACAGAGTTTGTGGATGCGGAGACAGGAGAAATCTTTCGACCGGAAGATTACAGCCGGGCAGAATGGGATGAGATATTTGGTGTTCATATTCCAAAACCATGGGAGACATTCCGGGCAGAACTGGATGTGAGAATGGGAGATGATCCGAAGGGATTTTTGGATACCCATTCTGATGTTGCCTTAGAATTAGATTATCCAGAGTATATTTATGAGAATCTTCGTCCGATCTTTGTCTCAAGAATGCCAAATCATAAAGTGACAGGTGCTGCACATGCAGATACCATCCGCAGTCCGAGACATTTTAAGGATGAGGGGATCGTATTGACTAAGACAGCTTTGACAGATCTGAAGCTTGACAAAGATGGTGAAATCGACGGCTACTATAATCCTCAAAGTGACCTTTTATTATACGAGGCATTGAAAAAACAGCTGTTGTTATATGGAAATGATGCAAAAAAGGCATTTGCACAGGATTTTCATAAACCGAAAGCGGACGGTACAGAAGGTCCGGTAGTACGGAAAGTCAAGATACAGAAAAAACAGACGATGGGTGTATTTGTGGATTCCGAAAATGGAATTGCAGAAAATGGCGGTATGGTCAGAATCGATGTATTTCGTGTGAATGGAAAGTACTATTTTGTACCGGTGTATACGGCGGATGTGGTGAAGAAGGTGCTGCCGAATAGGGCATCAACAGCAAATAAGCCATATAGTGAGTGGCGAACTATGGAAGATAAAGATTTTTTGTTCAGCTTGTATTCGAGAGATTTGGTGCATATAAAGAGTAAAAAAGGCATTCCGATAAAAAATGTGGATGGCAGCTTAGGAGAATCGAAAGAAGTATATGCATATTATATTGGAGCAGATATTTCTGGAGCGAAAATAGAAGGGAAAGCACATGATAGCCGATATACTTTTAGAGGAATTGGGGTACAAAAATTAGAATTAATAGAAAAGTGTCAGGTAGATATTTTAGGGCATATATCTACAGTAAAAAATGAAAAACGAATGGGTTTTTCTTGATAAAAACATGGAGGATAAATGGGGTTTCGAAATATTAAGATAGACAGTCATGTAAAACTGTCCATCAAAAATCAGCAGTTATATATTGAAACAGACATACTCAGACAGATTCCACTGGAGGATATCAACTGTATCATCATAGAAAATCAGACAGTAACAGTCTCTGCTTATTTGCTCCAGAAGATGGCAGATATGGGAATTACGGTCTATGTCTGTGATGAAAAGCATCTTCCGAATGCAGTACTGCTTCCAATGGTAAGGCACAGTCGTCATTTTAAAATTCTGAAATATCAGATAGAGGCAGGAAAATCCTTACAGAAAAGACTTTGGCAGCAGATCGTGGTTCGAAAGATCAGAAACCAGGCATTGTGTTTAGCCTATCTTGATTTAGACGGATCAGAAGAATTAATGAAAATGTGCAAAGAAGTACAGTCTGGTGATCGGACACATGTGGAGGCGAAAGCAGCAGCTTTTTATTTTAAAAGTCTGTATGGATTGGGATTTTCACGGGGCAATGATCATGTCATTAACTCGGCATTAAATTATGGTTATGCCATTGTAAGAGGTCTGATTGCCCGCTCCATTGTCTGTTATGGATTGGAGCCTTCGATTGGAGTGTTCCACCATAGTGAACTGAATAATTTTAATTTGGCTGATGATATGATTGAACCATTTCGTCCCTTAGTTGACCTGTATGTATCCCAGAATTATGATGTAGCAGAAATTGACAGTGATCTTACGCCAGAAAGAAAACGTGATATTTTTGGTATTATAAATTATGATATGGATGTGAAAGGGGAAAAACGCATTATCAGTAATTGTATTGATATGCTGGTGGCAAGTTACAGTAGTGCTCTGCAGGGAAAAAGATTAGATTTGGAGTTGCCGGAACTGATGCAATTACAGGTACATAGCTATGAATAGGTTTATGAGAATGTTAGTGTTTTTTGATCTGCCAGTAGTAACTGCAAAAGAGAAAAAGGATGCCGCAAAATTTCGTAAGTTTTTATTGAAAGATGGCTACAATATGGTGCAGTGGTCTGTATATTCCAGGATATGCAATGGTATGGATGCAGTTGCAATGCATAAACAGCGTTTAAAACAAAATCTGCCTATAAAAGGATCTGTACGTGCGCTGGTTTTAACAGAAAAGCAGTATGAGTCTATGGAAGTCATGTTGGGAACAAAAACATTTGAGGATACCCCTGAATCGATAGAATTAATGGATGTTTTTTGAAAAAAGAAGATTTTCGATAGAATTTAACTTCCAAATTAAAGATTTTTTTTAGATGAAATCCCCACGAATCCCTGTAGTTCGTGGGGATTTGTGCTCCCTATTATACCATACCAAGTGATAACAGGGAATTACAACAGCTTGTGATCACAGCCTGATTAAAATCAATTATACCATACCAAGTGATAACAGGGAATTACAACTTGTGAAAGAAAGGTTGTTTATAAAATAAAATTATACCATACCAAGTGATAACAGGGAATTACAACCAGCCACATCGCCATCCTCATCAATCAGAGATTATACCATACCAAGTGATAACAGGGAATTACAACGCAGAGGCAGCAGGATTGAAAAAATAGGAGATTATACCATACCAAGTGATAACAGGGAATTACAACTGAATTAAGCACATTTGAGAAGTGGTTCGAATTATACCATACCAAGTGATAACAGGGAATTACAACCTATCATTCCTACTATTCACGTGCCTGCTAATTATACCATACCAAGTGATAACAGGGAATTACAACTTGTTGTGGATATTTACTAATAGATTGTTTATTATACCATACCAAGTGATAACAGGGAATTACAACTTTCCGTCACACTTCTTTTTTTGCCTATTTATTATACCATACCAAGTGATAACAGGGAATTACAACCTGCTGTGCTGTTAATTCGTTTGCCATTGATTATACCATACCAAGTGATAACAGGGAATTACAACAAAAAACGAACGGTTACAGTCCAACAATAATTATACCATACCAAGTGATAACAGGGAATTACAACACATTTTTTTCACGTGCCTGATCTACCTTAATTATACCATACCAAGTGATAACAGGGAATTACAACAGAAATGCACACCATGTTTCATACTGGTCAATTATACCATACCAAGTGATAACAGGGAATTACAACCGACAGAAGTCGGGGGTAATACTAACCCCGATTATACCATACCAAGTGATAACAGGGAATTACAACGGGGTGACACCGAATGAAAGTATGGCGTTTATTATACCATACCAAGTGATAACAGGGAATTACAACACTGGATATGCAGCCGGGCAACATTATAAAATTATACCATACCAAGTGATAACAGGGAATTACAACGTTCCACCCTCATGCCCGATTTCATCGGAATTATACCATACCAAGTGATAACAGGGAATTACAACAGCTGCTTCGTGCTCGTGAGCTTCAAGTTTATTATACCATACCAAGTGATAACAGGGAATTACAACAGTAGCACCCGTTGTTTTTGCAATGCCTTGATTATACCATACCAAGTGATAACAGGGAATTACAACGATTGGGTGTTTCCTGATTCTGCCAGTACAATTATACCATACCAAGTGATAACAGGGAATTACAACATATGGGAACAAATACGACAAATCATCCAGATTATACCATACCAAGTGATAACAGGGAATTACAACTGCACTATTTCCCGTCTGTTTACCCTCTTATTATACCATACCAAGTGATAACAGGGAATTACAACGCTACAGAGCGTGTAGAGCGTGGCGGTACAATTATACCATACCAAGTGATAACAGGGAATTACAACTCTATGGAGATGCAGGCAGTGCATCCATCAATTATACCATACCAAGTGATAACAGGGAATTACAACCGAGAGTGATTACACGATCATCAATGATATATTATACCATACCAAGTGATAACAGGGAATTACAACACTAGAAAGGGAAAACATGAAGGATTGGAATTATACCATACCAAGTGATAACAGGGAATTACAACGTTCCGAGAGTTTTGGATTGGCTTATGGGAATTATACCATACCAAGTGATAACAGGGAATTACAACTATTGAATGTTCAGAGAAAGATGCAATTAGATTATACCATACCAAGTGATAACAGGGAATTACAACTGATCGGAAAGTCTTCTTTTCTGTTCTCTTATTATACCATACCAAGTGATAACAGGGAATTACAACCGCAACAGATTTTTTCTTTTTCGATGTCTGATTATACCATACCAAGTGATAACAGGGAATTACAACTGGGAAAGGATCAGCTGTTATTACTTTAAATTATACCATACCAAGTGATAACAGGGAATTACAACTACGAATATGTAGTCAAATTAGACACAAAAATTATACCATACCAAGTGATAACAGGGAATTACAACGTCGCATTATGAATGATGTGCAATCTAGGAATTATACCATACCAAGTGATAACAGGGAATTACAACAGCTGTGCAATGCTACTGGTTATGCGGTGCATTATACCATACCAAGTGATAACAGGGAATTACAACGAAATTATCCCTGTATTGACATTTACCGATATTATACCATACCAAGTGATAACAGGGAATTACAACGGCAGAACGTACCAGAGATAGCACGGCAGGATTATACCATACCAAGTGATAACAGGGAATTACAACCTGCAGGATCTTCTGCAATATGCTCCACAATTATACCATACCAAGTGATAACAGGGAATTACAACTGCTTCGTGCTCTGGAGGAGCACTTAAAGATTATACCATACCAAGTGATAACAGGGAATTACAACTTGTGCGGAAAGGCTCTATATAGGCATTAATTATACCATACCAAGTGATAACAGGGAATTACAACAATGAAAAAGAAATACATATATCATAGCAAATTATACCATACCAAGTGATAACAGGGAATTACAACCTCTCTGCACGGTGTATACCTGTTCCCCGGATTATACCATACCAAGTGATAACAGGGAATTACAACGGTTGCTGTTTGGATAAGTCGAACAAATATATTATACCATACCAAGTGATAACAGGGAATTACAACGCAAGTTAACTGCTTACAAAGCTGTTAAGTATTATACCATACCAAGTGATAACAGGGAATTACAACAGCGGATCCGCAATATAAGATATGCAAGGGATTATACCATACCAAGTGATAACAGGGAATTACAACAGAGAGTTAAAACAGTACAAAGGTTTTAGAATTATACCATACCAAGTGATAACAGGGAATTACAACATTATATTCTCTCTTGTAATATTAAAAATAATTATACCATACCAAGTGATAACAGGGAATTACAACAGCTGCTGTTTATGGAATCGTTGATAACTGATTATACCATACCAAGTGATAACAGGGAATTACAACATCTGCCGCTGAATTTTATTTTATCCATGCATTATACCATACCAAGTGATAACAGGGAATTACAACCCAGTTACGTCAAAATGTCTTACATAATTTATTATACCATACCAAGTGATAACAGGGAATTACAACTTTACAGCAGGAAGCAGTGGAATTTCTTAAATTATACCATACCAAGTGATAACAGGGAATTACAACGAACTGGGCTATGACATGAAAAACAGCGTAATTATACCATACCAAGTGATAACAGGGAATTACAACAATCACGGTATCAAGATCACATCCTAGCGATTATACCATACCAAGTGATAATGAGGAAAATCAGAAAAGTATATTGAAATTACGGAAAAACTGTAATCAACTTTCACACTACAACAAAAAACAGGAAACCTTGTAAATCAAAGTTTCCTGTTTCTCAACAGAAGAGCGCGAGACGGGACTCGAACCCGCGGCCCCGACCTTGGCAAGGTCGTGC
>ERZ772897.1757-NODE-1757-length-21132-cov-4.617403_pt1 | contig 21132 bp, 20 predicted proteins | sample MGYA00512125_ERZ772897 | MGnify/ENA primary metagenome ERZ772897 (study PRJEB29015, sample SAMEA2737660) | human gut metagenome | biome: human gut; feature: human-associated habitat; material: faeces | place: China | collected 2012 ... | reverse complement strand
ATAAATTTTTAAAATTAATAACATATAAAATTTTTTAAATTAATTAAAAGCAAGTATTACAAGGCAAATTTATTCTAATTGCCGGGAATGTACTTTGTGTAGTACATTGAGGATAATTAGTAATAAATTTAACGAAGTAAAACGCCGCTTAGAATTAATTTTAGTTAGCTACGACAACCATAGAATGACGAATAACTTTGTTGCCTATCATGTAGCCTTTTCTATATTCTTGTGCAACTATTTTTTCTCCAAGTTTTTCATCTTGTATCATGCTTACTGCCTCATGTAATTCTGGATCAAAAGGTTGTCCTACTGCCTCTATTTCTTTTACTCCATTTGCTGTAAGCACATCTTTAAATTGCTTTAATACAAGTTCGATTCCTTTTTTGTATTCTTCATCTTTTGTCTCGGCTTCTGTTGCTTTTTCTAAGTTATCAATTACTGGTAATAATGATGATATTATATCCCCTATTATCGAATTGTATAACCCTTCTCTTTCTTTTGCGCTTCTTTTCTTTAAATTGTCGAATTCTGCAATTAGTCTTGTGTGTCTATCTTTTACGTCTGCCAATTCATCTTTTAATTTTGATATTTGCTCATTTAATTCTTTTTCTTTATTTTCTGTCTTTTCTTCTTTTTTTACTTCTTGCTTTTCCTCTTTTTCTCCTTGTACTTTTTTCTCTTTATCCATTATCATCATCCTTTCTCTCTTTAGAATTTGGATTGTCTAGTTTTGGTGTTTCACTATTTTCGCCTAACTTTTTGCTAATATATTTCATTGCTGATATTACTTTTGAATAGTCCATTCTGGTAGGTCCAATTATAGCAATCGTTCCTAAATCTTTGCCTTCTTCTTTATGTTTAAATGTTATTATACTAAAGTCTTTTAAAGCTTCATCCACATTTTCATCACCAATGTAAACGTTTATTTCATCTTGATTATCATCACTATTCAAAACATCTATCATCTGTTTAGTCTTGTCTGTATCTAATATATTTACGAAATTTTTGGCTATATCTAAGCTCTTGAATTCTGGCAAATCAAACGATTTATTGGCTCCCTCCATATAAATCGGTGTGTCTTCGTTTATTGCTTTATTTAACTGCTCTAATACAGGTTTTACCACATTTAATACACTACTCATTTCTGAATGCATGTATTCTTCCATCGGTTTATCTATTTGAGTAAGTGGTTTTCCTTTTAGCTTGTTGTTAAACAAATACGTTATTGTATCAACTTGTTCCTGTGTTACATCTTCATCAAACTTAATTATTGTTTCTTTTATAAGTCCACTCTCTGTTAGAATTATTGCCATTAAAAGCCTGCTACCTAACAATACAAATTTAACTTCTTCTATATTTTGGCTCGCAACTCGTGGTCCTATTCCAACTGATGTGTAATGAGTTATTTCTGATAATGTTGACGTTGCAATTTTTGTTAAATCTTCTATTTGATTAACCTTAGTTGCAAGTTGTGTCTGTATATATTTTATCTCTTGCATACTAATATCATTATAGTTCAAAAGTTCATCAACATAGTATCTATAGCCTTGTGCTGACGGAATACGTCCAGCTGATGTATGTGGTTTATCAAGCAAACCAATCTTTTCAAGCTCAGCCATATCGTTTCTAATCGTGGCACTGCTGTAATCAATTCCATGTTTTTCTACAATAGACTTCGAGCTTACAGGCTCAGCTGTTTCAATATATTCTTCTACAATAGCTTGTAATATTTTTTTCTTTCTATTGTCTAGCATTTTTTCACCTCTTTTTAGCACTATACTACCTTGAGTGCTAAACTGTGTATATAATACATCGTAAGTTAGCAAAAGTCAATAGAGATTGCTAATTTTATTGTGAAAGTTTTGTGAATTTTCGCTCGTTTACTACATAATTTTTACAACATAAAAACTCGAGACAGTCTATATAGACCATCTCGAGGCAGGAGTTTATTCTTTTCGGTTATTTTTAATTCTTTTTATGTTCTCAGTCTGTTTAAAAATTGATTTCAAAAAAATTGGTATAATGATAGTTATAATTATAAGTCCCTATTCAAAAATCACAAGATTTTTATCAATCTTAAATTTACTATCAATTACCATTCCAGCAATAATAGCTATAAGAAACCATCTTTCAGTTCTCGCCATAATATCATAATTATAAACTATGGTTATTGGTATCTGCATTGCTACTACGAAAATAGCATACCGAACTGTCATTTAGATATTTCATAATTTTTGATTGAATTCAAAAAACCGTTTCCCTTACCTCTATTTTGGGAGTAAATTCCTGCAGTTTTTTCACTTTCTCGTATCTTCCAGTTTATCTTGTTTCTTTTGAGATTTTGAGTCAATTTAAAATTATAATCTAAAGTTATTATTGATAATATTTTTCTTAAACCACAGTATTTGTCTCCATTTTTTCACTACTTATTTGCATGATATTTTAGTATAAAAAACACAGTGAAAAATTTTAACCTATTCATTCATCATTGGTGTCATTTAAAATTTTTCACATAGTGTTTTTCATTCGCTATACGAAGCATCCTTCTTCTTATAGCCTTCATTATCATTATATTTTTCCCTTCTTTTCAATTTTTTTCTAGCGTTAAGCCTTTCCTAGAAAAGTGAAACGCGGAAACCGACACTGAAGTAGCTTCTGTCTGTGCCAGAGGTGTTACGGTAAGCCGCAGGATAGTTAGAGCCTGTAAAGCTGGAATTGCCTCCTCTGTTAGCACAAGAATTGTTGGCGTTGAAAGTTTTTTCCAAAGTCCACTCCCATGCATTTCCAGCTATATCGTAAATATCCATTACTTTACTTTGCTCAGTTCCTCCTGTTGTTAACAGTATAGCATTTTCATATGAATCTTGCTCTGTTTTCTTCATTTTTCCTGTAGTTTCATTTTTTACTACTATTGAGCCTAATTCACTATTAAAATTATTCCATGTATTTCCTAGCTGACCATGTTGTGCATATTTTCCTCTATTTAAATCAAATGTTGAATTGTAATAATTTCCTATTATTGTACTATCGGATGTTAATATACTTGTATCAGTTACTTTTGTTGTATCTTTGCTCATAAATGCTAGCACTAAATCCCATTGCACTCCAAACATTAAGCTACTTGTTTTATTTCCTGAATTTACATTCTTTGCTAAATTTTGTGCCTGTGTTCTTGTTACATATGTGTATGGATATGCATCTGCCTTTGATACTGGCACTGTTGTTGGTATCGGATATTTTCCATCTACTTTTGCCTCTATACTTGTTCTATTAGTTCCAATTCCAGCTTCATATCTTCCTATATAAAATCCTCCATTTAAATATACACTTTTTAACATATCATTTTTTAATGTATTATATTGAGCTTCTGTTAGCCAGCCTTCATTATCATTATCAGCATACCATGTATCTGAATAACCTGATCTTGTTACATATGTGCTTGTATAATTTTTTAAATCTGCCTCTATACTTGTATAATCTGCCTCTGTAAATGTTGTTTTTCCTAGTCCTGTTGTGGCATAAACTGCTGTTGTTCTTGGCACTACTACCCACACATATTCATTTCCACTTGCATCTTGTATTACAAGCCCTGTATCTACACTTGTACTTGTATCGTAGTGAAAATCACTACTTGGTAAGTATGGAACTGTCTCAGATTCTGCCTTTCCACCATTGTCATTTCCATTTGATACACTTTCCATTTGGTCTATTAGACTATTCATTCCCTTTAAATCGTTTTCACTCGCTTCTGCAGATTTTGTTTCTGCTTCTTTTGCTTTTGCTATTATTCCGTTATTTCCTAGCACTAAGTTAATACTTACCCCCGCAAGTATTAGCAGTACAACTATAGTAACAACTAATGCAACTAGCGTAATTCCTTTTTTGTTTTTTAACATGTCTTTCCTCCTTAGTTTTATTTTTTCACATAAAATACTATTTATGCAGTTTATTCTATCATACCACTTTTTGTTTTGCAATATATTTTGTCTTGCATTTTTATAATATATTATTTTTTGTATTATCATTGTATAATTTTGTCGAAGGAGGTAGATTATGGGATTTCAAGTAAAACCTCAATCAAGTAAGTCAGAACCAAGTTTAAATAAAACGTTCCGTTTAAAAGAAACTATGATTAATGAATTACAAGATTTAGCAAATAAAAATGATGTATCTTTTAATTACCTAGTATGTCAAATGCTACAATATTGTTTAGATAACTTAGATGATGAAAAAAAGGACAATGCTTCATAAACATTGCCTTTTTATATTTATACATTAAATTTAAATAATACTATATCTCCATCTTGCATTATGTATTCTTTACCCTCTGAACGAACTAAACCTTTTTCTTTTGCAGCTGTCATTGAGCCCTCTCTCATCAAATCATCATAGGAAACTATTTCTGCTCTAATGAACCCTCTCTCTATATCTGAGTGAATTTTTCCTGCAGCCTGTGGAGCTTTTGTTCCTTTCTTTATTGTCCAGGCTCTTACTTCTGGCTCTCCAGCTGTTAAGAATGACATTAATCCAAGTAAATCATAGCTTGCTTTTATTACTTTATCTAATCCAGATTCTTCTAGACCTAATGCTTCTAGCATTTCCTTTTTGTCATTACCATCTAAACTTGATAATTCTTCTTCTATTTTTACGCAAAGCTTTATTACTTCTGCCTTGTCTTGTTTTGCATATTCTTTTACGCTGTTTACATTTGCATCATTTTCATCTAATAATTGATCTTCTGAAACATTTGCAACATATAAAATTGGTTTCATTGTTAGTAAGAATCCATCCCTTACTATTTCTAGTTCTTCATCTGTATACTCCAAACTTCTTGCTGGTTTTCCATTTTGCAAAGCATCTCTTACTTTTTTCCATGTATCAAATTCTAATTGATATTTCTTATCACCTTTTATTAATTTACTAGCTCTATCAATTCTTTTTTCAACAGTTTCTAAATCTGCAAATACAAGTTCTAAATTAATAGTTTCTATATCTCTTACAGGATTAATGCTTCCATCAACATGTATTATGTTTGAATCTTCAAAACATCTTACAACTTGGCAAATTGCATCTGTTTCTCTTATATGAGATAAAAATTTATTTCCTAATCCTTCGCCTTTGCTTGCTCCTTTTACCAAACCTGCTATATCAACAAATTCAATTACAGCATGTGTAACCTTTTGAGGATTATACATTTTTGCTAGGTTGTCCAATCTTTCGTCTGGCACTGGAACTACTCCAACATTTGGTTCTATTGTACAGAATGGATAGTTTGCACATTCTGCTCCTGCATTTGTTATTGCATTAAATAAAGTACTCTTTCCTACATTTGGAAGTCCTACAATTCCTATTTTCATTATATCTTCGACCTTTCTTTTTCTTATAGCTATTATAATATAACACAAATTATTACTTTTGGCAATTAATTTATTTAAGGTTCCAATATGGAACCTTAAATAGAATTTCAAATATATTTTCACCATTATTTGAATAATTTAATAAACGTATTCTTTCCAACTATTCCATCTTGTGATAATCCATTTCTTTTTTGAAATTCTCGTACCGCACTTTCTGTTGCGGGTCCGAATATTCCGTCTGCATTAATGTTAAATAATTTGCAAATAAGCATTGATTGAATTAACCATGTGATGTTTCCTTCTGCACCTCTTCGAACATTTATGCAGGCATTGTAAGTGTTAGTTCCAAATATTCCATCGACTGCTAGTTTACTTCCAAACTGTTTATTTAATTCTGTTTGTAATCCCTTCACCAATGCCTTCTTTGTCTCATTTCCATAAATATTATCTACTGAAATATTTAAGCCATATTTTTCATTTAAAGAGGTTTGTATTGTAGCTATTTTTCCCTTTTCTTGGCTTGGCTTTGATACTTCTTTTTCATTTGAATTTGCTATTTGATCAAATGGAAAATTGTCACCCGGGCAATTTGTTGCATTTACATTTTTATGAACTTGTACTGTGTTTATTCCATATTTATTTTTTAAAAAATTTACAAGTTCTCTTCCAGCCTTAATCTCCTCCTCTTGCATTATTTCTTCTTTATAATCTCCTTCAAAGCAAATTCCCAATGAATCATAATTTGCACCATATGCATGTGCTCCAACCTTATCCTCTGGACGAAGTCTATATATTGTGCCGTCTTTTCTTACCAGAAAGTGATATCCAGCTCCACTCCAACCATTGTTTAAATGCCATCTATGAATGTCCTCAGCAGAACACTTTTTGGCCGCAGCATGATGTAAAATTATTCTTTGAGTAGAACTACGTGTATCCATTTGTTTAAAATTTAAATTTGTATTAATTATATTCATATTTATTTCTTCTCCCTATTACTAATAGCCTTCTGTCCTAATAAATACGTACTTATTACACCTTGAACAACAGCTATTACTTGTACTATTTGAATCGCATATGGTATTGTTATTCCTTCTACAGCATTAATTCCAGTAACTAGAGCACTAATAATTGCCAAAACATTTATTGTATATTTTGCTATTGTCTTAATCTTTTCCATATTAAATCCTCCTAATATATTGTATTCGAGGAATTTTTTATTGAGACTATTTATACAAATTTAGACAAAAATTTATTTTTTCAAAATTCCAGTTGGAAATATTTGACTTTTTCTGTAAAACATTGTATAATTTTACCAGTAACATATTTTGATATGTGTTGCCTTCGAATATAAACAGAGTTCGGAGGCACAATCCTCCGAACAATCACAAGGAGGAAGTTTTAATGAAAGTATCGATGAACGACATGATCAAAATCAAGCCTAACAAGATCGGCGATGAATTGCTTCAAAAAGTTTTTGGAAATTCTCAGGAGCTTCCTAAAAAAGATCCTGATGGTTACACCGAAATGAAGTTTCTCTATCTCCTTAAGATGTTCGAGGATTTCGAATATCTGGGTGAGGTCAACAAGCCGTTTGACGGCGATGTTATCGTAATCGCATAATTTCATTTCATGGTACATGCCTTATCACATGTACCACAACCACCAGTAGAGTTGCTCATTTCAGAGCAACTCTGCTGGTGGTTTATTTTTTATATAACTAGATTAAATTTATAACAAAAATCGTTGTCAAAAAATTGACAAACAGATAATTAATGTATATAATAAATATAGGAAATGAAAAACCACAATCGTGGTTGCCACATATTATTGTAACAACACATCTGCTGGCCAAAGCAAAGATGTGTTGTTTTATTTATTCCTTATTTGACAAAATTATGTATATAATTGCTAATAAGGCTACGTTTATAGTAAGGGAAAATCCCCATGCATATATTAAAAATAATATAATCCCCATAAACACCACCTCACTTTCCCATAGTATATACTATGAAGTAAAGTGGCAACACACTTGCTTATCTCATTTCCTATATCAATTACTATACTATATATATTAATAAAAAACAAGCGAACACTAAAAATATATGCATATTTTTTTATGTTAGATAAAATAAAAAAAATTAAAGTTATATAAAACTCTAATTTTTTCATTCTGGAGCTAACAACGGGAATCTACCCGCGTCGGGAAAATTGTCCACTGGACAATTTTCTGTTCCTCCTTTTCAATTCCCATTTTAAAATAAAAAATACTAGAATTCTCTCAAAATTCTAGTTTTCTATAAATTCTGGAGCTAACAACGGGAATCGAACCCGTGACCTCAGCCTTACCAAGGCTGCGCTCTACCTACTGAGCTATGATAGCATATGTTGCTTCTGGTTTGCATCAGAAGCTTTTATATATTGCTTTCTGCTTGTATATTTTTTGCAGTTTTCTTTCTAATTCTTTGTATCGCATTGTCCACAGATTTTACTGGAGCATCTAACCTTTCTGCAATTTTTACATAAGATTCACCTTGTACATATCTATTAAGTACTTTCTTTTCAAAGTCACTTAAAGATGAGTCTATCACATTTTCTACACTTGAAAAGTATTCTTTTTTTGTGATTGTATCTAGTGGATCTTCTATTACTGTGTTTTCAAGCACGTCCACTATTTGTGTATCATTATTTCCATCTTCGTTTTCAAAAGCTGTCATATTCAATGATAAATACGAATTTAATGGCATATGTTTCTGTCTATTAGAGGATTTTATTGCTGTTATTAATTGTCTTTCTATACAAATATTTGCAAATGTTTTAAATGTATTTTGTTTTGTATTATCAAAACCTTTTATTGCTTTAAATAGGCCTATCATTCCTTCTTGTACAATATCTTCTCTTTCTGCACCTATTATAAAGTATTTTCCAACTTTGGAATTTACCAAATCTTTATACTTGTTTAATAAATATACTAGTGCTTGTTCATCGCCATTTTTGATATCTGTTATTATTTGTTCATCTGTTAAATTACTATATTTATCTGTTGTAAAATATATTTCTTCTTTTTGCATTAGCCTTAAAATACCTCCACAAGCATTCTTTTTGATATTATATATTTGTAAAGCTTAGAAAGTCAAGTGTTTTTGCATATTTTACAAAATTATTTTAGTCTTGTATTTCATTTTTTAGAAATCCCCAGAAATTGTCTGTTTCCATTCCTTTTTGCCATGATGCTACTCCACCTAATTTATATTTCTTTATTAAGCTTATTTTTTCTTTTAATGATGTTTCATCTTCAATCCAAATTTTCTTTGTATTGTTTCCATCTTTATATTCAACATAGTATTGTTTTAAACTGTCATTCCATTGTTTTTCTACTCCATTTGGAATAACGCTATATGTGTTTTTCATTGAAACTGTATTTTTGCTTGTTATTTTTCCTGAACTATCTTCTGTCCAAACTCTTGTATATAGCGGAATTGCAAGGATGATTTTTTCTTCTTTTATTTCTTCTGTTTCGATGAATTTTTTTATTCCTAATTCTACCCAATCATAACCTGCTGTTGTTCCAGCTTTATTGCTTGATGCGCCATATTCATCATATGCCATAAATACGATATAATCTGCAACATCTCCAATTACATTTCTATCAAAACACATTGACCATGTCTCTGAACCATCTGGTGCTGTTACATCTACTGATAATGTCATTCCTATTTCTTTTAATCTTGGTTCTAATTCAATTATAAATCTTGAATACATATTTTTATCTTCTTGTTTCATATTTTCAAAGTCTATATTTACACCATCCAATTTGTATTTTACACAATATATGATTATTTGTGAAATTAATTCTTGTCTTTTATTGTAGTCATTCATTATGTTTGATGTTACATTTATTGAACCAGCTTCTGAATTTTGAACCATTGGCCATACTTTATATCCGTTGTTATGTGCCCATTCAATATATTTTTTTCCTGCTTCCCCTACATTTTCTTCTAATTCTCCATTTTTATTTAAATGGAAAAATGCTGGTGAAACTACATTTATTCCGTCTATTGTAGTTCCAGTTCTATCTGGTGCTTTAGCAACTGTTGAATAATAATCCCAAACTAAATTTACTTTTCCCTCAATTTGTTTTGTTTCTTCCATATTTTCTCTAACAGTTACTTCATTTGCTAAGTATTTAGATTTTATATATCCAATTTTTCCATTTTCTGTTCTGATTTTTGTATAACCCTTGTCTTCAGAAATTACAACTACATAGCTTCCTTTTTTTATTTTATCAACTGTTTTTGCTATAAATTTTTTTGTAGATTTTACTGGTAAATTTTTTGTTACTATTGCTTTCTTTTGTTCTTTTGATGTTGAGTCTATTGTTATTACTTTTGAATTTTCTATATAAGAAATCTCTATTCCATAAACATCTTCAAGTTCTTTTATTGGTAAATAAATTGCGTCGTCTTTTTTTATCGTTTGTGCATATGTTTTTTTACTTACACCATTAATGCTTATTTGATTTTCATCTAAGCTAATGGCTGCAATTTTTGTATCATATGTTGTTATTATTTGATTATTTTGTGTATCTTCGTAAATATATTTATCGAAGAAGTTCCCTAAATCTTGTTTTGATATATATATTTCATCATCTTGAATAAATATATCTTTTTTTAGGTTTGATGTTATGTTTTTATTGTTTATTACTAGGTTTATATTTTTATTTTTATCAAATACAATATTATTATTTATTTGATATAGTATAACTCCTATTATGATTATTGCAAGCACTATTATTAGTGCTTTTGTTACTTTCTTTTTATCTAATTTTCTTTTTTCTGTTTTTGAATGTTTCATTTTATCTGCCCTTTCTTTTGTTTTTTTATACTATATCATATTTTTTGAAATTGGAAAACTGTTTTTTATTATTTTTTGTATTTTTTTGTTTTGAATAAAATAAGACGGCATATTTGCTTGGTTTGAAGCAATGTGCCGTTTTTATTTATTTTAATATTCTAAGTGTATTAAATATTGTTATCAAAGTTGTACCAACATCTGCAAATACAGCTTGCCACATATCTGCTATTCCAAATAGACTTAATAATAATGTTAATATTTTTACACCTATTGCAAATATCAAGTTTTGAATTATTATTTTATTTGTTTTTTTGGAAATTTCAATTCCATCAACAATTTTATTTAACTCATCTGTCATTATAACAACATCTGATGCTTCTATTGCTGAACTTGAACCAATTCCTCCCATTGATATTCCTATATCTGCTCTTGCTAATACAGGGCTATCATTTATTCCATCTCCGACAAATGCAACCTTTTTATTTTCTTCTCTTTGTTCTATTATTTTGTCTAATTCATTGTATTTATCTTGTGGTAACATTTCTGCTTTTACAGCTTGAATTCCAACTTGTTTTGCTATTTTTTCTGCTATTTCTTTTTTATCTCCAGTAAACATTTTTGTTTTTATTCCTAGTTTGTGTAGCTTTTCCATTGTTTCTTTTGTTTTTGGTTTTATTTCATCACTTAAAACAATGCTTCCTACTACTTGTTCATCTATGTTTAGATATAATACTGTTCCTACAATATTCTCTGTTTTAGCTCCTGTAAAGCTTGAATTTCCTATTTTGATATTTTTGTTATTGTATGTGTATTTTAATCCTTTTCCTGAAACTTCTTCAAAGTTTTCAACATCATTTACGTTTAATTCTTTTTTGTTTTGGTTTTCTTCATATTTATTTAAAATTGATTTTGCTATAGGATGGTTAGAAAGTTTTTCTCCTCTTGCAAAATATTCTAAAATTTCATCTTCTGAGTATTTTTCATCTAAAGAATGTATTTCTGAAACTTTGAAATTCCCTGTTGTTATTGTTCCTGTTTTATCAAAAATTATTTCTTTTATGTCTTTTATTCCATCTAAGTAGTCACTACCTTTTATTAATATTCCTTTTTTAGATGCTTTACCTATTCCAGAAAAATAACTTAATGGAACTGATATTGCTATTGAACATGGGCATGAAATTACCAAGAATATTAATGCTTTGTATATACTTTCTTTGTATGTTACATTAGCAACTACAAGTGGCATAAATATTGCTACTAATAATGCTAAGCCTATTATTACTGGTGTATAAATTTTTGCAGCTTTTGATACAAAAGTTTCTGTTTTTGCTTTTTTGTCTGTTGCATTTTCAACTAAATTTAAGATTTGACTTACTGTACCATTTTCATATGTTTGCTCTACTTTTACTTCTATTAATCCATTTACATTTATACTTCCTGATAATACTTTGCTATTTTTTGTAACATTTACTAATTTACTTTCTCCTGTTAATGCTGAATTATCAACTTGTGCATCTCCACTTATTACAACTCCATCTAATGGTATTTTTTCTCCTGTTTTTACCATTATAATATCGCCTATTTTTACTTCTTCTGGATTTACTTTTTTAATTTCTTCATTGATTTTTAAGTTTGCATATTCTGGTTTTATATTCATTAAATCTGATATTGATTTTCTTGTTTTGTTTACTGCTTTTGATTCTAATATTTTTCCTATTTCATATAATGTAATTACCATTATTCCTTCTGATATTTTTCCTACAAAATATGCCCCTATTGCAGATATTACAATCAAAGTATTTTCATCTAAAACTTTATTTTTTGTAACTTGTTTCCAAGCTTTTTTTGCTGTTTTGTATAATAATACTACAAAAGAAATTATTGTTAACATATTAGTTATAATTGTTCCTAAATTTCCAATTAAAGCTATTAAATATATTGCAATTCCTATAACAATTCTAGCTATATCTGAATCATTATGTTCTTCTTTTTCTTGTTTTTTCTCTCCATCATCTAGAACTTCTACATCTGGTTCTAATTTTTTTACAATTTCAGTTACTTCTTTTTTTGCATTTGGATTATCTGATTTGAATGTTAATTTTAAAGTAGAAAAATTAACTATTACATCTTCATAACCTTTTGTTTTTGCTATTTCATCTTCAATTTTCTTTGCACAATTTGCACAATCTAACCCTTCTAGTGTATATTTATAACTCTTCAATATGTTCACATCCTTTCTTAACTATTTCGTGGATATGGTCATCGTCTAAACTATAAAAAACAACTTTTCCTTCTTTTCTGAACTTTACTAATTTAGCTTGTTTTAAAATTCTTAATTGATGTGATATTGCTGATTGAGTTGTTCCTACTATATTTGCTATGTCACATACACATAATTCATCTTCTAATAATGCATAAATAACTTTCATTCTTGTTGAATCTGCAAATACTTTAAATAATTCTGCTAAGTCATATATATAGCCATCTTCTGGCATTTTTTGTTTGATTTTTTTAACTGTTTCTTCGTGTATAACAGTGCATTCTAATAAATTATCTTCCATTTATTTTTTCTCCTTTTATCTGTTTATATGATTATATGTTCATATGTAAATTTATGATACTATTTATTAGAATTTTTGTCAATATATTTTAAAAAACTTTTTTAATAAAAATGGGGGTTGGATATAGCTCTGATGTTAACCTATGCTATAATACTTTTTTTGAGTGCGATTGAAATAATTTTAGAAAATCTTAATTAATTTTTTGGAAAATGTTTGCGTCGAGCGTCAGCGAGGACTAAGTGAAAGGGTGCCAAAAAATTAATTTAGAATTTCTTAAATTATGCAATGAGCCGAAGAAAAAGTATTATAGCATAGGTTAACATCAGAGCTATATCCAAACCCCATTTTTATTAAAATTATATTTTCTATTTCATAACTTCATTAAGCACAGCAGATAAATATTTCATACTAGTTAAACATTGTTCTAACGTATTTCCAGTAGCTCCAACTTCCATAATGTTAGCATATTTTCCAGTATGTTGGTTATATCTAGATTTTGTAACCATCATTGGCTTAAATAATCCAGGATACATCTCTTCTGCTTTTTGTTGTACCTTTACTGCAAATTTTAAATTTTGATTCCAATTAGGGTGATATAAACCTCCTTCATTTGTTCCTATTACAAACATTATTTGTGCAGCATAATCGTCCCCTATTTTTACTGTTGGCGCATAATCTGCTCTTGAGCCAATAGCATCTCTATGTAAATCTATTATTATGTCTGATGGTGTTGTTTGTAATATATTTTCTACTGTTTTTAGTGAACGTGTATATGAACCTGTATATGATGGGTAATCATGATAAGATGTATCATGTACAACATTTAAATTATATTTCTTTAAATAATTTTCTAATTCACTTCCAACTTGTGTTACTGTATATTTTAAATCTGTTGTTCTAAAATTTCCAGTTTGTGTGTATGGGTATTTTTCGCTTGAGGTGTAACTTTCACAACTGTGGGTATGAAATATTACTATATTTTTATTGTCTATTTTTATGTCTGGTTTTAATATATCTTCTGTTAAATTGTATGTAGTTTGATTTTTTATCTTTACATTTCCATATTGAACATTATAATTTTCCGAAATTGGATTTGGAGTTACTACTTCTGTTTGTGTGTTAGTGCTTTGTGCTAATTGGACATCATTTCTTGTTTCAGCGTTTTGCGTAGTTTCGTTTTGATTTTTATTTTTATCTTCAACTTCTACTTTTTCTTCCGCTTCTTGTATTCCCTTTATACTGCTTATTTCTGTTTGTAAAAATTGTTCTAAATAATTATTTTGTGATGTTTCATTTTTTTCTTGCGTATCATTTTCACTATTTACACTAGCCATTGCTGGTATTTCTTGTTCCATACATTTTGTTAAGCTATTTGCTTGTAAAATTTTAAAATTTTTAGTATTTTTATTTTCTTTTGTAGATGAAAAATATCTTGCAGTAAATACCATTAACATTACTATTATTGATATTCCTACAAGATATTTTATTATATCTCCTATTTTTAATACAGTAACATTAAACATATATATTCTCCTTGTCCTAAGTTTACTATATATATTATTATTCATTTTGTATTAAAAATATTACTATTTAATTATTGATCATCTTGTTCACTATCTGTTTGTTGACTTTCAGTATCTGAGCTTTTTCTATCATTATTTGAATTGTTATCTATTGTGTTATTTATATTATTGTCATTTGATGTTGAACTATTTGAATTTGTATTTGAGTTATTATTTGAATTGCTATTATTAGATTTTTTTACATTATAAACATCTAAAACTGTTTCAACATCTTCTGTTCTGTCATTAAAGTTCATATAATAATGTTTTTGTCCTGAACTAATTGTCATATATATATCATCAACTAATGCTGCAAATATTGTTTTTCCTGATGAATTGATTAATGTATATTTTTTATTTTTACAAGCTACTATTACATCATAATCTGGAACTACTAATAAGTTTATAGCATCTTTGTTACTTGATGCAATATAACCAAAGCTATCATATTCAAAATCTGTTAATTGGTTTCCATTTTTATCAAATAATGCCCAAGTTTTATCTTTTCTTACTGGAATTAAACCATTTGCTATCAAGTATTTATTTTTTATATCATTTTTTTGAAATTTTGTATTATCTATTCCAATTTCATCATACTCTATATAAATTTTTACGTTTCCTCTAGAATCTATTATTCCATATTTATTATCTTTTTTTGCTAGATATAATGCTAAGTCACTATCAATTAATTCTAAGCTATCATAATTTATTGGTATTTTTGTTTCTCTTTTTTCAGATATAGTTCCTACTTTATTATTACTTTTTACTAAAAAATCACCTGTATTTGGTAAGAATGTTATTCCATCATATTTTGCTTCTATTACTGCATTTCCCTTTAAGTCTATTACACCATATGATTTGTCATCTTCTTTATATACTATTAACATACTATTTAAAACTGATTTTTGATTTGTAAAGTTTTCATCTATTTTTGAGTAACCATAATCTAGTATTTTTGATGTATATGTTTCTATTAAGTATGGCATTGTATATATATAACCTTTATTTGTCTTATCATTGAATGAGAATGATACATTAAATGCTTTTTCTATTCCATCTGATGTTGCATATAATTTACCATTAATTGCCTTTACTGGTTTGTCTGTATAATAATATTCATAATTTGAATTATTTCGTGTTGTTGTTAGTTTATATATTTTTTTAGAATTTAATGTAAAGTTTGCAACTTCATCATTACATTGCACATAGCATTTGTTTTTATCTTCTGATTTATCAGAGTATTCTCCATTATAACTTTTATAACCAAGGTATGATGCTATTTCTTTTATTGGAAAATATATTGTACCATCATCTTCTATTACCATCATTTCTTTTATTTTAGGATTTGCTGAACCATTCAAATAAACTTGTAGTTCGCTGCTTTTTATATAAGCCATTGCACCTATTAATCCAATTATAACTACTAATATTACTCCCATCAAAATCAGTATTATTTTAGCTATTTTTTTATTTTTATCTTCTTTTATTTTTTTTTCTTCAAAGTTCTCATCTATTAAGTTCATTAGTATCCCCCTTTAAAATTATTTAGTGTATCCATATTTTTCGTAAAATTCATTTTTAAATGTTAATAAATTATCATTTTCTATTTCTATTCTAACTCTTTCCATTAATTTAGTCAAGAATCTTAAGTTATGAATTGATAATAATCTTACTCCTAATATTTCGTTAGCTTTTACTAAATGTCTTATATATGCTCTTGTATAATTTCTACAAGTATAACAATCACATTCTGGATCTAATGGTCCCCAATCTCTTTCATATGTTGCATTTCTTACTACTACTTTTCCATGTGATGTCATTGCTGTTCCATTTCTCGCTATTCTTGTTGGTAGTACACAGTCACACATATCTATTCCTGCGATAGCTGCTTCTATTAAATAGTCTGGGGTTCCTACTCCCATTAGATATCTTGGTTTGTTTTCTGGCATTTTTGGTGCTGTATATCGTAATATATCCAAAAATTCTTCTTTTGGCTCTCCTACACTTATTCCCCCTATTGCATAACCTGGTAAATCTAATTTCACTAAATCTTCTAAACTTTTATCTCTTAAGTCTTTGAAAAATCCTCCTTGTATTATTCCAAATAAGGCTTGATTTTCTGTTATATGTGCGTCTTTACATCTTTGCGCCCATCTTGTTGTTCTTTCCATTGAATTTTTTGTATATTCATATGTTGATGGATATGGACAACATTCATCAAAGGCCATTATGATATCTGCTCCTAAATCTTCTTCTGTTTTCATTACTGATTCTGGTGAGAAGAAATGTCTGCTTCCGTCTAAATGTGATTTAAATTCAACCCCTTCTTCTGAAATTGTTCGTAAGTCTCCTAAACTGAAAACTTGAAATCCACCACTATCTGTTAAAATTGGTCTGTCCCAATTCATAAATTTGTGAAGTCCGCCCGCTTCTTTTACTATATCTTGTCCTGGTCTTAAATATAAATGATATGTATTTGACAAGATTATTTGGGCTTGCACTTCTTCTTTTAATTCTTCTGGTGTCATTGATTTTACAGTTGCTTGTGTCCCAACTGGCATAAATATTGGTGTTTGTATATCTCCGTGTGGTGTATGTATAACTCCTCTTCTCGCTCCTGTTTGTTTACAGGTGTGTAGTAATTCGTATGTTACTGCTGGTTTCATTTTTTCCTCCTATTATTTTATAAACATTGCATCTCCGAAACTAAAGAAACGATATTTTTCTTTTACAGCTTCATTATATGCTCCCATTATATATTCTTTTCCTGCTAATGCTGATACGAGCATTAATAATGTTGATTGTGGTAAATGGAAATTTGTTATTAATCCATCTATACATTTAAATTTATAACCTGGATAAATAAATATTTGTGTATCACCTTCAGTTGGTGCTACCATTCCTGTTTTTTCATCTGCTATTGTTTCTAGAACTCTACATGATGTTGTTCCAACTGATATTACTCTTTTTCCATTTTTCTTTGTTTCATTTATTTTATCACAGTCTTCTTTTTTTATATAATAATGTTCTGAATGCATTTCATGTTTTTCTACATCATCTTCTTTTACCGGTCTAAAAGTTCCAATTCCAACGTGTAATGTTACATTTGCTATTTTTACACCTTTTTCTTCTATTTTCTTTAATAGTTCAGGTGTAAAATGTAATCCTGCTGTTGGTGCTGCTGCAGACCCTTCGTATTTTGCATATACTGTTTGGTATCTGTCATTATCTTTTAATTCTTCATGAATATATGGTGGTAATGGCATTAATCCAATTTGGTCTAGAATTTCATTAAATATTCCCTTATAGTGGAATTCAACTTTTCTTGTTCCACCTGGCATTATATCTAATATTTCTGCTTCTAGTAAACCATCTCCAAATATTACTTTTGTTCCAATATGTAATTTATTTCCTGGTCTAACAATACTTTCCCAGATATCTCCTTCGATATTATTTAATAATAAAAATTCAACATGTGCTCCTGTTTCTTTTTTACCATAAATTCTTGCTGGTATAACTTTTGTATTGTTTCTAACTAGACAATCTCCTGGTTCTAGATAATCTATTATATCTTTAAATACTTTGTGTTCGATTGTTTGTTTTTCTCTATCTAGAACCATTAATCTTGATTCATCTCTTTTTTCTAGTGGTACTTGTGCTATTAATTCTTCTGGTAAATTGTAATTAAATTCTGATACTTTCATTATTCTTTCACTCTTTCTATTATGTTTTTTACATTATTTATAACATTTTTAAATAATTGTCTTATTTCTTCTATTATGTTTTGTGGCTCATGAAATTCTTCTATTTTATATAAATATTTAAAATCTGTTATTTTAGCAGGTTTTAAGGTATATACTTCTTGTGGTAATCCAATATACTCACTTGATGTTTTTATATTTTTATTCATATAGTCTTGATACCAATCTTTTAATCCTGTTAAGTTCTGGTTTTTGTATCCATATTTTTCGTAGTCGTGTAATGCTGGAATCTTGTAATCATATTCTTCCGCTGTTCTTTCTAATGAATGTAAAAATTCATGTAGAAATACTTCTTCTGGGAAAGTATTTATTCTTGTATTATATTTGTAAATATAGCTTTTTGATGAATTTGGTAATCTAATATTTGAATACCCTATTCCATAGTAATCCATTGCTCCGAAGTCCAATCCAATCTTTTATTTTAATATCATTTTGGAATTCTTCATTTCCTAATCTTATTATTACAAATATGTGGTCATAATCATTTTGCTGAACAACATTTTTTATTGATTTTTCTATATCTTCTGGTGCTACATAATAGCCAAATTCTTCATCATATGTTAATTTATTTATTGGGTCTTGTATTTTATAAATATCACAATTTCCTGTCATTTTTCCATTTGATAAATCCGTTACTGTTGATTCAAATCTTTTTATTGTATCTCTTATGTCTGATACATCAGTATCTGTCATTGATAGTTTTATTTCTTTTTCATTTACTATTACATCTGTATTTTCAAATATAAAACATGCAAATTTCCAATTTTTACTTTCGTTTAATGTTCCCTCTTCTAAAGTGAAATCAGAAAACCATGCTGTTCCTGTGCAGTTACCTAGATAGCCACCTAATCTAAATCCAATATCTACTTCTTCTCTATTTTTTGAATTAAATATCATTTCTATTTTTTGCCAGTCTTGAGTTCCTGTTATAGCTATTGATTTTTCAGATGTTCCTGATATTGCAATTTGTGCTCCTACTCCTGATATGTCGTTTTCTGGTACTACATTTTCAGTTTTTACCATACATGTTACTTTGTATGGTGTATTTTTTTCTACTTTTACTTTTTTGGAAAACATTGCATCATTTTCGTTATTTGATGTTATTTTGTAACTTGCAGTTTTTGAGTATTTTGTTTCTTTGTCTCTTTTGAATTCTGATGTGCGTAAATTTGCTTCACTTCTAACGAATTCGTTGAAGTTGTTTGTTTGGTAGAATTTGAAGGCGAATATTAGTATTGTGATGATTATTACCCATGTTATGATATTGGTTATTTTATTTTTCATTTTTTCTCCTGTGTTTCTTTTTTATCTTTTATATTATAACATTGTTTTAGGGGGTTTGGCAATATTTTATTTGGGTTTTACAAGTATATTTTGTTTGTTGATAAAAAAATAAAAAGTAATTTTTGCTAAATTTTTATATAGCTTTTAAAATTACTTTTTAAAAATTGATATTATATACCATTATCTTAATTGTGTGCTACTTATATCTATATATTAAACTTCCAGCTACTTGTTCCATAGCACTACCACACCAATTACCAATTATGATGTTTCCGTTATAATCTAAGGTAATTACTCCTACTCTAGTCCTTGTGTTATTTGAAAATAAATATGCAGAATTAATATAGTTTGCTATAGTATTATTTTCATCTTTTTTGGGTTTATATTGTTCTGGTACTTTACCTATTATAGTTTCGTTATCATTATTTATGCTACAATTCATATTAATATAAATATGTACCTCAGATCCAATTACATATGCTTCTTTTCTATATAATTTTGTATATGGTATTGTGAGTTGAAAATCTATTTCTTTAGGTGTTATTGCCTCTTTTAATTCTTGATATTCTTCTTTGCTTATTGTTATAGTATCTCTGCTTCCATTCACTGTGCTATCAATTTTATTCTCATAATCTGTCAAAGTTACATTTTCTAGTTCTTGTGCATCTTTTGATTTTCGCTCCGCTTGTTTTGCTTTTTCAAATAACTCTGTCTGTGTTAATACTGATATTGCTACACCTGCTAAAATTAATAAAATAATAATTGTTATTACTAGTGCTACCAGTGTTATTCCTTTGTCTTTTCTTGTTTTTTCCATCGTATCTTTCTCCTCTTTATTAAGTTAAAAAATTAATAAAATTATAAAGCTCTAGAAATTGCTGTTTTTCAAACTTTTTTATTTTTCATGTTTACTAAATTTATTTTTATGACTATTGCATTTTTACTTTTATTATGATATATAATTAGAAAAAAATATTAATTAAGTTTTTAACTTAATTTTCTATAAAAAATAGTACCAAAACATTAAACTTTTTGTTTAACATTTGGTACTTTTTATATTATTTTAATTTTAAATTTTTTACTTTTTTAAATCTATATAAACCAAATGCAGAAACAATAGCTAATATTCCTACTACAATATATGTTTTTTCACCAGTTTGTGCTAATGGTTTCTTTGATGTTGTTGGATCATTTGAATTTCCTTCATTTGTATTTGCAACTTTTTTTACTGTTACTGTACAAGTAGCTGTACTTCCATCAGAAGCTGTAGCTATAATTTTTGTTGTTCCTTCTGATATTGCTGTTACTTTTCCATTTTCAACTTTAGCAATTTTTTCATCTTCACTTTTCCATGTTACAGTTTTATCTGTTATATCTGTAGAATTTATTGTTGCTGTTAATGTTGCTGAATTTCCTTCTTCCAATGTTAATGTTGTCTTATCTAATGTTATAACATCTTTTTTCTCATCATTATCATTATTTTTTTGGTCATTTCCATATATATTTACTTTATATAAAATTGTTCCATCTGATTTTACTAATTTTGCCCATACTGCAAATCCCTTTGCCTTATTACTTGTTGCCTCAACTTTGCCATCAGCAGATTCCTTCCAATTATCCTCTTTAAAATCTGGAATATTTGTTTTTAATTCACTATTATATTCTGTTATCTTTGAGTTATATTTTTCTACAAGATCATTGTATTTTTCTCCATATGTTTTCTTATCTTCAGGAGTTGTTGCATTATTATATT
>ERZ772897.1755-NODE-1755-length-21135-cov-3.592220_pt1 | contig 21135 bp, 22 predicted proteins | sample MGYA00512125_ERZ772897 | MGnify/ENA primary metagenome ERZ772897 (study PRJEB29015, sample SAMEA2737660) | human gut metagenome | biome: human gut; feature: human-associated habitat; material: faeces | place: China | collected 2012 ... | reverse complement strand
GCTTTTTTAATCGTTTCATTTGTACCTGTTTTTTGAAAAACAAAAAAATTAAAAATGAGGAGAAGAAAAAAATGCAATCTTACACACTGGAAGAATTTCGCGCAATGAAATTAGTATCTAACACAAACGGACGACCTGAATCCACTCTCACAGATGAAAAATGGCAGCGAGAATTTGAGATTCGCAAATTCCTGATCAAACCAACTAAAGAAAAACGCATGGGTGGCAAATATTCTAAGGAAAATGGTCAGTGGAACGAGGAGTCGCTTGGAAAATATTGCGGAGCTACTAACTGGCAGGACTACTGCTCTTATATCAATGATGTGTTGAAAAATATTCGTGAAGGTCAGGTTGACTATCTTTATTTTATCTTCCAGATCGAGGAACTATTGCGCTTTCACCTTCAGGATCTGAGAACAAAATATGTTCCTGACGGCGGGTGCGGCTATTGGAAAGTATGGTTAGAGCGATAGGTGGTGAGTTACAATCAGTAAATTTGGATTAAAAATCAAAAACATTGAAGCTGCTCAGTTAAAAGCTGAAGTTCCGGAATTCAACACCGGTGACATTATAAGGATGCCATGTTTGTAAATAGTCTGTTTAAGGATTATATTATGGAAAATGGTATGAAGGATTGGAAAGGAGAATCAACCAGAGACATTATTTGTCTGGAATTCAACTTCGGGACCCGATCCTACGAAGAAGAAATTGCTCATATAAAAAAAATCGCCAAGAATGCCAGAATCGACCGTAAACGGGCGAAAAGTATTGACTCAAAGAAACAAATTGAGATCCAGGAAAATAAAAAACGGAAAATCACGGAACTTTACAGTGAGGCTAATAAGCACCACGATACATATAAAAAATTATCTGCCTATCAGATTCGGAATTATTTTTATGAAAATGGCGCAGATGTCGAATACATTACCCGTAAAAAAAATGGTGAGATTGTCAAGCGAAAAACCATACATTACATGATGCTCTATCGTAGCACTGGTAAAGCAAAAAAAGGGACTTGTATGTTCATCCGAGACAAATTGTATAAAAAAGCCAGCAATTTTCTAAGAATGGGAATAAAACTTCCGGAACACAATTCTGATATCGTTGGAATTAGCGCCTACTCTTCTCTCATCTGCAGTGGTATCGTCGGAAAAATCAAAATTAATCCCAAAAATATCCTCGTATTAAAAGATGTAGATCGGTACTTTAACACGAGTATTATTTCTGTTGAGACGGACGCATCAAGGCATTGCATTGCGAAGTTTATTGAAAAATACAGATTAAAAAACACTCTATTTGATGGTCAAGCTCTAATTGATTCAAGCATTTTCCCGGATTGGGGTAACGGTTATATTCTTTTGAGGCATCATTTTTGTAAAATGGCTGCTTTCTGTGCGAATATCCAGTTGTTTTTCAGAGAGTATTTTGGAGACGATTACTATACGGCCACGGTCAAGGATATGTGGGGAAACGAACATTTTGTAAAGGATATTGAGCTGATTACCACGGATAATGCCATGAAGTGGATTAAGTACAATAAATCCTATGATTATTGGTGTAAAAAGGTTTACGACAATGGCTGCATGTTTGGAATTGTTAAGACGGCACATCCAAGCAAACTCGGCACGGTTCAGAGAATGAGTTACCAGATGGTTAATTCTTTAAGTCTTGATATTATGCCGGAAGTATGTCAGGAAAGCATTTCCTATATTAACAAACTTAAGAGTGACGACGACTTCTTCCTGGAATATTTGAAAAAAAACATCAATTTCTCCAATGATTATGAGGCTTTGATCGCTCTGTGCGAACAAAATAGGGAATTCATCAGGAGTTCTTACTTTAGAGAACGCAAAAAATCAATCATTATGGCATATGTTCTGAACTTTAAAAGTGGGAAAATCCTTCAAAACGCCGACAATCTTGTTATTGTTGGATCTCCATATGCGATGTTGTTGTATGGAGCAACGGGTGATCCAGATTCTGTGGACAAAGATGATACTTTCCGAGTTGAAGAAGGGGCTATCCAGTGTTTTACTGGTCGGTTCAAGCATGATTCATATCTCGCAGAGTTCAGAAGTCCGTTTAACGGGAAATATAATCTTGGCTATCTCCATAACGTGTATGACGAGCGTTTTGACCGTTATTTCAAATTTTGTGATCAGATAATCGCCATAAATATGAATGGTACTGATTTTCAGGATAGGAACAATGGAAGTGATCAGGACTCGGACAGTCTGTACGTTACGGATCAGCCACAAATTGTTGCTCATGCAAGACATTGTTATTCCACATACTCAACTATCGTGAATAATATTCCGAAAGATTCCAATGTTTACAACAATACTATGGAAGACTTTGCAAAATTGGATAATCGACTTGCGGCATCGCAGCTCAGTATCGGTGAATCGAGCAATCTCGCACAACTGGCACAGACATATGACTGCACATTTGGAGATCAGAAATACAAAGACTATGTATGCATTCTATCCGTATTAGCTCAGATTGCAATTGATTCTGCGAAAAGATTATTTGATGTTGATGTGTCTGATGAAATTCGTCGCATAAAAAAAGATATGGATGTAAAACACAATAAATATCCGGATTTTTGGAAAATAATTCGACGCGATTTTAAAGAACAGAATATCAATCATAGTCTTATCTGTCCAATGAATTATTTATACGATCTAAAACTTGATCAATTTAGGTCTTCTCTGTCTACGCTACCAATGTCCAATTTCTTCATAAAGTATGACCTCGAAAAGAATCGGAAAACATGTAAAAAAATTGAAGAACTTATAGAACTTTACTCTATTGATTTGTCCAGACATCATTACGCCTTGACTTATGAAGACGGAAAAGATGATTTCTGGCTAATACGTTCTGATTTCGACAGCTTAATTACGGACATTTCAAAAATATATGTTTCTTCGACCTATTTGGGATTATTTAGTTGGTTACTTGATAGAGCCTTTTGTATTACTCCGAATCAGCTTAGAAATAAATATACAATAAAGACTTCAATAAAGCACAATTGAGCTACGCTGATTAAAACTCTGTACAGCATCAATAGTGCAAATCTACTAAAGTGCTTATCGAAAAATTGTTAATTTTAACCAAAAAATAGTCATTTTCGCGGATACTTGTGAAATTTACATAGTTTTTCTCTATATTTTATGCGGGTTTTCGGCTTTTTGTTAAGTTGATACATGAGGAGAAAGGGCTGTTGGCCTAAGTACCTCGCCCGCTAAGATTGCAAGTGCGGTATATAAATATGCACACATGTGAAAATTATAGTCCCCTGAAATATGGGGACTGTGCCGAAAGGCATTATTGAGAAAAAGGAGAATTATCATGAGAAAAATCACAGTTACAGAAGGTCTTAACGAGTTAAAATTATATGATTCCAAAATTGAGAAGGCAATCGACAATCTTAAACTCATTGGTGCGAAGAAAAATCAGTTGATAAAGTTGGCGTTATAAACGTCGAGAAGTTTGTTGTTGATGCAAAAGCGGCGCATCAGTCCATTATGGATCTTATTAGAAATAGAAATACATTAAAGGCGGCCATTGTGAAATCTAACGCTATTACATACTTAGAGATTGGTGATCAGAAAATGACTGTTGCTGAAGCCATCGAGCGCAAGAATTCTATCCAGTACGAGAAAGAACTTTTGCTCGCTATGAAAGCTCAGTATGGATCTGCTACTGTGACAGTAAATAAAGAGAATGCAAAGGTGGACAATAAAGTTGATGAGTTAATTCAGGCACTTGTAGGTCGCGATACCACAAAGAAGCTCGACAAGGACGAACAGGCCGCCGTAGAAGTGCCGTATAGAGCAAAGCACGAGTGGGAGCTTGTGGATCCGCTTAATCTTCTTGACCTCATGACTAAACTTGAAACTGATATCGACACATTTGAATCTCAGGTAGACGGAAAACTCAGCTTATGCAATGCCACAACATTCATTGAGTTGGATTTTTAAAAATAACTAAGGAATAACCAGAACGGAATATATTTGCAACTATCACGAAAATCTTATACTTACGCCCCGCTTTGCTGGCACGGGTAATTGCCAGCAGCCTATTAAATAATAGAACAAATTCTTATGTCGAAATCATCCTGAAAATGATTTTAGATATTGCATATAAGAATACAAAATTATTCTCTTTCGCAGATGAACACTTAGGTGGCGAAAACATTTATGAAAGTTCAGCGTTCAGAAATCAATTTTCAATGTTCAATTATCAAAATTCTTTTCTTCTAAAGATTAAATCTAAAGTCACAAAGATCGATCAAATCCAAGAGAAAGTTTATATACGTGTTGCGTAATTGGCGGAAAGATTTGTACTTGGCTGTGATAGTTGCAATCATGCGGGATGCATGGTAATCACAATGGGGTGATTTGGAGTTCGAATCTCCTATCCCGCCTTGCGGGTAACCGCACTTCTGTACCTATGTATTTTGTTATAGGTTTCATTTTTCATAATTTCTTCCCTCTCTCTTGATGGCGGTGTGCTACTGATCGGTGGCATACCGCCATTTTCTGGTCGAGAGAAAAATAAAGCTGGCGGGAGGTCAGATATCTCGTTGGGTCTCATAAACCTGATTAACCAGGTGCAACTCCTGGGCGTAGCAATTTTATTCTGCTCCGTGTTCTCGCGGAGAATATAAAAATAGGTCGGTATATTTTACCGGTAAAGAGTATGTAGAATGTCGGTATGATCTTCTATCTCTGCCTCATCGTTGGTGAAACTCATGTATAGGGTATATTCCTATCACATCAGCGATTTATACAATATTTATTTTCGTTGTTTTACGAGAGGTGATTACCTCGCACTTGCATATGTGTTCCTTTTGAGATGATTGTTGCCGCAATCGTCTCTCGTAAGGTAACGAGAGTTATCGGCAAATAACTATAAATATTGTGTTGGAGTTCACTGCCTCAGTGTGAGAAAGGATACATTTTATGCAGGAATTAGAAATTTTTAAAAATGAAGAATTTGGTGAAATTAGAACACTAATGATCGATGGAGAACCGTGGTTTGTAGGAAAAGATATTGCAGATATTCTTGAGTACCGAAACGGTAGTCGAGATATTAACCGCCACATAGATGAAGAGGACAGACGTAAATCAATGATTTTTGATGGAAATCAAAATAAAGAGACCATTATCATCAATGAATCTGGTCTTTATAGCTTAATTTTATCCAGTAAATTGCCTAATGCAAAGAAATTCAAGCGTTGGATTACTACTGACATTTTACCTACAATCCGCAAGACCGGTGGGTATGTAAATAATGACGATTTGTTTATTAGTACATATCTTCCATTTGCCGACGATAACACTAAACTCCTATTTTCTACTACGCTTCAGACCATTCGAAATCAAAACGAACAACTCAAGAAGAAAGATCAGGAAATTGCTTATAAACAAGAAGTAATCAATGGTCTCACTGATGATACACCTATTTATAAAAAGAAAGATGTTATAAATCGTATTTGTAAGCGTCGGAGTGGTAATTACGCTAACAGATATAAAGAGTTATATAAGTGTTTTAGAGAAAATTTTCACATTGATCTTGAAGCAAGATGCGAAGGTTATAATCTAAAACAAGCAAAGAAAAAAGATCAATTAAGTGTTGTTAAATACGCCGAACAGTTTGGATATATCGATGATTTATACTCATGCTGTGCAAAACTATATGAGGCTGAAATTGATGAAGTATTAGACCAAATCAATGAGGTACGTAACAAGTAGTTTCCATCTATCAATTGGTCAGCAGTTCGCTGTTAAATGGAATTATACGCACAGCATATCCAACCAAATAACAAAGATAGTACCCTGATGACCTACGTGGTTCAGGGGCGTAATTTAGGGGTCAGAAATGGCCTCTTTTATATTGACCGTTAGCTCAGTTGGTTAGAGCGCCAGACTGTTAATCTGGATGTTATCCGTTCGAGTCGGATACGGCCAGCTACTCTCCCACTATGGGAAATAAAAAAGAAAGAGATGTGAATTATTATAATTAAGATTAATAAAAATGAAGTTGAATTTCTGGTAAAGAACGGTGTGAAGTATGGTGAATATGGTGTAAGCCATACAGAAAGCTGCCATAAGAGAAAAACTTATTATTTAACGGAAAGTTCAAAAAATATGGAGCTTCATAAAAAATATCTGGAAATGATCGCGAAATAGCGAAATTTGAATTGAAAGGCGGTACATAGTCATCGCTAAAAAAAAGAAAAATAGTATTACGGTATCCTTTGTGGATTCACCATCTTCGGAGGACGTTACCGGAAGTCTTATTTATATAGAGTCTCCAAATCATAAGATTTTGGTAGACTGTGGACTACATCAGACAAATGATCGTTTTGAAGATTTTCTGGTAAATAATCGAAAATTCAAAGAATTTAAGCCGAGGGATATAGATTTTGTATTTGTGACTCACGTACATGGTGATCACGTGCTCTTGAATCCACGCCTATATCGTGATGGTTGTAAAGCCACCACAGTTATTTCTATGGGGTCCAAACAAGTTTTAAAAGATATGTCTATGGATGCTGCCTATATTACTGAACGTGATGTTCTTCTAATTAATTCCCAAAACAATAAGAATTATAAACCTCTATATGATGTTTCCGACGTTAATAAAATGCTGGAATACACCATTGAGGAACCAGTAAATACAAAAATTACCGTAGACAATGAATTGGCATTTGAATTAATTCCGAACGGTCATCTTCTTGGCAGTTGTCAAGTAAAATTATATCTTACCGTAGATGAGGTTACTAAGACAATTTTGGTTACTGGTGACATTGGAAATAAAATTGTGGATAACAAATTTGTCGGGAAATATCAACAGGTCGAATACGCTGATTGTGTTATTGGCGAATCTACATATGGGGATCGCCCTGATCTTAAAACAGGCACAAAAGAAAGAAAAAATGATTTAGATAAGCTAAAATCTATCATTGACACTCAGGTACATGATATGAGTGGACGAGTTATTATTCCAAGTTTTGCACAGTCGCGCTGTCAGGCGCTTGCATACATGATTTATGATCTGTATAAAGACTATGAGTGGAAACCTAAAGTTTATATTGATTCGCCACTGGCCATTAAAATTTTCGAAGATTATGCAGAATGTTTGGATGGCGATGAAAAAGAAGATCTTAAGAGGATTATGAATGATCCGATGTTTACTTTTGTAAAAGAAACCGAGGATAGCAAGGCTCTTGTAAGCAGTTCTGAGCCATGCTGCATAATTTCTACAGCCGGTATGTGCCAAGTCGGAAGGGTGCGGCATCATTTAAAGGCAAATATTTCTAATCCCAATGCCACCATCCTGTTTGTGGGATTCAGTACAGAAGGTAGTTTAGCATCATTATTGAAGGATTCTAAGCGGAAATCTGTGACTATTGATCAAAAAGAATATGTCTGCAAATGTGCATCTTATTCTCTCAAATCAATGTCTGGACATGCACCGTTTAATCAATTAGTAGATGATTATACTTCTATTAATTGTCAGAAGCTTATTCTCCATCATGGATCCACTTCTGCGAAAGAGACACTTAAAAAGGTTTTGGAAAAGGAATTCGAAAAACAATGTAAATCAACCCGTGTTGTTATTGCTAACTCAAGTTTGAAATTTACTTTATAAAATATTAAGAAATCGGAGGCAAATGCGCCTATGAATAAAAAGGAACAATTAAAAAAGTTGGAAAAGAAAGCTGAGTCAGCATATCTGGATATTTCTATTCCGGCAAATGTTGAAAATTTACAACTTCCAGATCCGAGTTTATTACAGTTTTACAAAAACTATGATGATAGAATTATTTGGATTGACGACGAGATTACTACTATGACTCTTGAATATGCCAAGATGATCATGCAATGGAATTCTGATGATAAAAGAGCTGGAATACCAGTCGAAGATAGGATCCCAATCAAGGTTATATTTTTCAGTCCTGGTGGAGATCTTGAAGTTAATAATTGTTTAGTTGACACAATCTCTTTAAGCACAACAAAGGTTATTGGAATTAATGTTGGTATGGCTGCATCCAGTGGATGTTTTATTTATCTCTCATGTCATGAGCGTTTGACTTTCCCTACCGCCGAATTCCTCTTACATAAAGGAGCTGGGCAGTTCAGTGGAGATTATAATAACGTCGTTGCCGCCATTTTAAATTATCAGCGCCAGATTGATGAACTCGGAAAATTTGTTTTATCGAGAACAAAAATTCCAGAGGATATTTTCAATGAAAATTTTGAAAATGACTGGTATCTTTCTGCAAAGGAAGCTATCGAATACGGCGTAGCAGATAGAATTATCAATAGTTTAGACGAAATCATTTAAGAAGAGCGCCGCTCTTCTATTTTTGTTGGAAAAAAGGAGTAAATAAGATGAGTAAAAGTAAACTTAACTTTACAAGAACGACCACAGATAAATTAACCGTAAAAGCCGGTGTGTTATCTGGGGATTGCAGTGAAATTGCTTATACTGACGAAAACGATTGCGAGCAGGTTGCGCGTGTGGCTGACCTTCTTGCAGCATTTAAGAATCAAGTTATTGATTTCTCTGTTGCTCTTAAGACAGATGAAGATCTTGAGCTTCTTGGATCAGATTCCGAATATGACTCTGAAATCGATGACTCTGATGACATGTAAAGAGAGTTGGTGAATGATTGGACGTAAAGAGGCAACCAACTGAAACGGAGTCTGCATATATCTGGCGGCTCGGTCAGGCAAAAGATAATGGGATTCTTGATTTGACATGGGCTGAAATTGCCAACCTTATTAATAAAGAGTTTCGAGAGGATGTATCCGAATACAGATCCGAAAGCGCATACCGAAAAAAGTATGCGATTGCAAAGGAATTTGCCGAAGGAAATGTGTTTAAAAATTCCAGTTCGGAAGCAGATTGTTTAAAAGCTCAGAAGGATGAGATCTATAAGGAAAAACGTAAGTTATACGATCAGCGCCGGGAGTATAATAAACTACTTATTTCTGAAGCCAGGGCAGAACATTTAAATGATGAACTTCTAGCTGTAGCACAAAAGCTAAACAAGGAACTACCGCTCTTCCATGGACAACGCTACAATGTGATTCCAAGAGATCTTGATAGGGAAGGGGTCCTATGTCTTGCAGACATTCATTATGGTATGGTAACAGACAATATCTGGAACAAATACAATACGGAAATTTGCAAACAGCGTCTCAAAGAGCTTGTGGAAAAAGTAGCTGAATATCTTCAGAGAAACGATATCTCTATTTTACATATTATTCTTCTTGGAGATGCAGCTCATGGCGCATGTCATGTGACTTGTCGTGTTAAATCTGAGGAAGATGTTTGCGATCAGATTATGCATGTATCTGAACTGTATGCAGAAGTGATTAATGAACTATCAAAATATGTGAACAAAGTTATCGTATATTCGTGCTATGGAAATCATCTCAGAACTGTTCAGAACAAACAGGATTCCGTAGACTCTGATAACATCGAGAAAGTCATTCCATGGTGGCTCAAACAGCGATTAAGAGACAATAACCGTGTTGAGATCATCGAGTCTGAATATAAAGAATTTACAAAATTAAATGTGTGCGGATACAACATTTGCTGTGTTCATGGAAATCTTGATTCCTTTAAAAATCTTGGAACAACAGTAAACAATATTTTCACAAAACGGTTCGGAGAAACCATCGACTATACTATTTCGGCAGATAAACATCATCTTGAAGAGTTTGAACAGTTCGGCATTGAGAGTATTTTAGTTCGTTGCCTGTGCGGAACCGATGACCATGCAAATGATCATCGACTATATTCTAATGCTGGTCAGACGTTTATTGTGTTTAATCATGAAGATGGTCGTGAAGCAACGTATAACATTGTATTCAAATAGAGATGTATGAATAATATGCCGGAACCAACAATAATGGACATGGAGCTTTGTGTAGACTTCATTGTGAATCGCACAGGAATAGATAAAGAAACGGTAAAACAGGTCCTTAAGACCGAGACTGATTATTGGATGGAGTTAGATCCATCTTATTAAGATAAAAAGCATGAGGGATATGACCGATACGGCATATACCCTCTTTTATTATTTTTATGATTAAAAGGAGTATTTAAAATATGTTAAAAGATGAATTATTAAAGAATGTTGCAGAATTAACCACTGATATTCTTGTAGAACAGGCAGAAACCGATGAGGCGAAGGCTAAGGTAAAGGTGTCCAGAAAGCTTGTAGCAGCCGTTTTAGAGGCGTTTGAGGGCGTTATTGTAGATTCTATCAGTGCTGATATTACAGATACTATTACCTTTGGTAAGCTTGGTAAATTTATTGGCAAGGAAGTTACAGAGAAACATGGAGTTACTGCGCTTAATGGCAAGGAATGGGTAAAACCGGCACATAGGGAAATTGGTTTCCGTGTAGGCAGTGCTGTTAAAGATCTGTAATGTTGGGCGGTGATTTTGTGAATAAGAAGAAAAATATTTACGAAGATCTCGACATTATTGAGCTTGAAAATATGGACGATATGGCAGACATTTTCTTTGAATCTTGGTACGATGCGCCAAAAAGAAAATCTATTGCTCTGGTGGCAGACAAAGAACTTGTAACATATGTGATGGATGTCATGATGGATTCTGATGAAACTGCTGTTAAGTTTATTGATTTAACTGCAGAGCCGGAAGATTGTGAGGAATATGAAGAATGGATGATTCTGATTGATCAGGACGGTAATCTTACTGTTAAAGAGGCTGAATGGTATAAAGACGTTACTCAGGCAGATGTAATTTATATCTCCATGGAGGGAGAGGTAAGTCAGTATTGTATTGACTATTGTCTCGACTCTGACAAGGAAGTTCATCTTTTTGGATATGAAGACGAGGAGGATCTTCCGGAGTCTGACTGGTGTCCATATGAATGCTGCAAAGACTGTGATCGCAAGGAAGATTGTAAGGATACTGATGACTGTGGCGACGATGACATGCATGGTTTTACGGCATCCAAATCTACCGGTAATGGCACTGTAACCTATTCTTTCTACTCTTCTGAAAAATTATCTCAGGATGATATTGGAAAAATGTTAAAGAATTTTGGATTTTAATATTTTCACGCACATACAGAAATGTGTGTGCGTGTTTATTATCACGCTTGTAGTGTAGCTGGTTCAGCACCTGGATCTCCAAAATCTATAACCTCCGTTCGAATCGGGGCGAGCGTGTTTTATACGGGAAGGAAGTGAATAAGTGAAACGAGTTGTAAAACATAACACACTGGTTACATCTGAAAAAATGGCGCAGGTAAATCCGGATAATATTGAATTAGGCAATGACTTTTTGGATTACTTAGTATCAGTTGATCGAGCAAAATCGACGATTGAGCAATATCAGAACGACCTTAAGATTTTTTGGGTATACCTGATGGAGCATTGTGGGAACAAATTTTTTATTGATTTGTCCAAAAGAGATATTTCAAAATATCAAAGTTATTGTTTAACTGAATTACAGTGGAGTCCTGCGCGAATGCGAAGATTAAAGGCTACTCTCTCATCTTTAAGTAATTATGTAGAAAATATGTTGGACGACGAATTTGAAAACTTTAAGCCAATCGTTCGAAAAATTGAAAACCCACAGAATGAAAAAGTGTTGGAAAAAACTGTATTTGAAAAAGAACATCTTCAAAAATTATTAGATTATCTTGTTGAAAAAGAACAGTATGATAAAGCATGTGCTCTTAGTCTGGCAATGAATAATGGTAGACGTAAAAGCGAATTGCCGAGATTCAAAGTTTCTTATTTTGATGATTCAAATATTGTATATGGTTCTTTATACAAAACCCCAGAAAAGATCAAGACAAAAGGTAGAGGAAGTAGAGGAAAGCAGCTTACCTGTTATACATTAGCAAAACCATTCAAACCATATTTAGATTTATGGTTAAATTATCGAAAAGAGCACAATATTGATTCTGAATGGCTTCTGCCTAAAAAAATTAACGGCGAGTATATTGATGAACCGATGGATCCAAAAACTCTCAGCAGTTGGGCGGATACATTTAGTAATTATCTTGGAACGGACTTCTACTGGCATAGTATTCGGCATTATTTTACGTCAGAGTGTTCTCGTAGCGGTCTTCCTGATGATGTTATTCAAATGTTAATTGGATGGTCCTCATTAGACATGGTATCTATTTACAAAGATATTGATGCAGATGAAAAATTTGAAAAATATTTCTGTGAAGATGGAATCAAAAAAGTGGAACAGGCAAGTTTGTCTGATATATAACTACCTCTAACTACCAAAAAAAGAGCATTGCTGCTCTTCTATTTATATCTAACCAATTCTGGTATTAAATTCCCACCAAGCTCACCAAACTATCAACCTTTTACGCATTTTACAACTTCTAAAAGAAGTGTTAATGCTTTCAGACTAAGAATAAAAAGTGTTAATTTATTCATGCTGCGTCCTCCTTCCATCTATAAAGACGTAGGATGACATATATAAGCTGACATCTACCTTACGGCGGCCATGTTGGGTATTGCTTGGCTTACCACGAGATGCTTGGGACATCTCTATGATCCCTTTTTGGGATCTCGACCTCTAACAGGGATTATAATACCACGATTGGTAACTTTTGTCAAACCGTGCTTCGCTACGTCAATGCGAACCTTTACTTAGGACTGGCTGCTGGGCGGCCTGACAGCCGGAAAGACGGCGAATCTGCAGAGATACCCAAGTGGTAAAGGGAGCTGTTTGCTAAACAGCCAGGGTGTAGCAGCCGCACAGGTTCGAATCCTGTTCTCTGCGTATCTTGCGGGACGACCGCGCAATTTGTGATCACATATATAAGGAGGAAATCATTATGTTAAACGTAAAAGATCTTGAAAAATATACTGCTAAAATCAATGCTGCTATCGATGACTCTGGTGCAGATTCTGATGAGACAATCGATCTTATTGCAGAATATACAGGACCTGAGACTGGTCTTTTGTGGAATGCTGGCGACAGAAAGCTTTGCATTGCAAAGGGTTGGTGCGAGGACGAGGATGGAAATATCGTTGATCCGGTAGAATGTACTGGTCCAGCAACAGGTCTTGAATACCGCGATGGAAAAGTAAGACGTGTTAAACAGTAGGAAATAATGATTTTATCAGGAGAGTGGTTTTGCGCTGCTCTCCTATTTTATTGGCAGCGTGGCAGAATTGGCAAATGCTCCCGTCTTGAAAACGGGCGTCCGAAAGGACATGTGGGATCGAGACCTACCGCTGTCGTTTATTTGTGATCAAAAGGAGGTGACTGCCTTTGGCAGCCGAAATAAAAGAGCCTGTCAAAATGACAGCATCCCAATTAAAAATAAAAGTAACTAATTTAGAAGATAAATTAGAAAAACTCAAAAATGGAGCCTGGTGCTATTTATGTGATAAACATAAGACGCGAGATAATTTTTATATGACAACAGATCCAATGAGTAAAAGTGGGCTAACTCCAATCTGCAAAGATTGTGCTCGTAAAATTGCTTTAAAAGTTGATAAAAAGGGTATTGAACACGAACCTGATAAAGACTCGGTGCGTTTAGCATTGAGGTATTTAAATAAGCCATTCCTCGAAAGTGTTTGGGATTCCAGTATTGAAGAAGTTCAAAATTTAGCATCCGGAAAGATAAAATCAAATGTCTGGAACGCATATATTCGGCAGATTTCTATGGGACAATATAATGGGAAAACTTATTTTGATAGTGATGGGCTTATTCCCAATGCACCGGAAGAAAATTTCAAATTAGAAACTACTCGTAAAGAAATTGTCTTACATGATGATTTTAAAAAAAATAAAGCAGACGTTATTAAATTGCTCAATTACGATCCATTTGAAAAAGAAGATGTATCTGATCAGCCATTTCTTTATTCTCAATTATTAGGTCTTCTTGACGCAAGCGAAGACGCAAACGAAGATATGATGAGAACAGCTTCTGCAATTTCCGTCGTCAGAGGTTTTTTGCAACAATCAAAGCTGGACGATGCAATTGCAAAACTTATGTCTGACGTATCTAATATCGAAAGAAATTCAGCAACAATAAAATCTCTTCAAGACAGTAAAAATAAAATTTCTTCAGTAATTACATCTTTGGCTCAAGACAGTTGTATATCGCTTAGATATAACAAAAACGCCAAAAAAGGCGAAAATACTTGGACAGGAAAAATTAAGCGAATTAAGGGTCTCAACCTACGTGAAAGCGAAGTAAACGGATTTGATATCGACACATGTAGAGGTATGCGTCAAGTACAAGAAATTAGTGATGCTTCTATTATGAAGCAGCTTGCATTAGACGAGTCAGAATGGTCTGATATGGTTGCAGAAATGCGAAAAGCAAATACTACTCTCCGAAGAGAAAAAGATGCATATCAGGAAATTAACAGAATACTCCTTCGAGAAAATTTGGATTTAAGGGATACGTTAAAGGAAGAAAACTTACTTGATGAATCTCAGCTAAAAAATCTTAAAGATTTGTATTCCGTATTTGGCGATACAGATGATTCTTCCAAAAAGGAGGAATCTGATGATAAACAGTAAACAGATAATTTTAAATTACTATTCTCAGGAGTTATTAAATTACGATAAAGATGTTTATGATCAATATGGCATTTATGTAAAACCTCATGGTTATTCAATTTCTTCAAGGAAAATCGATTCTTATATTCAAATCGCCAATATTCAAAAGTATTTACAATGCAATCCGGTACGAGCAATAGATTTATTCTTTAATATAGAACTTCTTGATGGACAATCACTGTTAGTAGAACGTAGTTGGATTTGCCCAAATGTTCTTGCAGTATGTACTCGTGGTTATGGTAAGAGTACCGTAATTGATCTTGAGATTATGACAAAAGATATGTGCTTTTGCAACGTATGGACATATATTGCAAGTGGAACCGGCGGACAGGCAGAACAGACTTTCACTACTCTTGAACGTCTTGCAAACGATAGTATAGATACCTTTTACGGATCAACAGGATTTATTTTTAAAAATGAAATCGAGATAAAAAATGCCGCCGGTGATGGATTTTCTCATTCGTCCAATGGCTTTTCCTATTCTTGTTATAACGGTGCAATGACGAAGACTTTAAACAGTAATATAGATGCAAAAAGAGGTAGCCGTGGTTCCGTTTTATTTGATGAGAGCGGGTTCTTGTCTGATGAAATGATGAATGTATATGGAGCATTCGCAGCGGTAAATAGGAGCTTAAAAACAGGTAAGGACGCAAACGGTAATTCTATTGACCCTATTCGACAAAGATGTATTCCGCGTGATCTTTCTTATCAAAAATTCTATATAAGCTCTGCGTCGTCAACCGACACACAGTTTTGGCGCTTATATAGGGATTTTGCAAAACGACAGATTATGGGGGATCCTAATTATTGCGTTTTACACATAGATTGTGAACAAGCTTTTAAACCTACATTAAAAGGTGAATTAGTAACTCCTCTTCTGTCTCGTAGCACAGTGGAAACTGAAATGCGTACAAATCCCGAAAAAGCAAGACGCGAATATTATTGCCAATTCAGTACCGACGCTGGCAATGATGCGATCATAAAACGCGGTGTTATTACCAGAAATGAGGAAGTTCGGAAACCGCTTTTATATAACGATACCGGTGATAAAAAATTTGTTATTACATATGATCCAGCCAGAAGCAGAGATAATTCTGTAATTCTTGTCGGAGAAATTTATGATTTTGAACAAGTTGATGGTAGTCTTGATACACGTATGCGTTTGGTTAATTGTATTAACCTAATAGACGTTGGAAAGAAAATCAAATCTCCAATGCAAACACCAGACCAAATAGAATATCTTAAAAAGGTTATTTTGGATTATAACGCCGGTGCTGATGCTTATGGAAATATTGTTGGAATATACATCGACGCAGGATCAGGTGGTGGCGGAGTAAATATCGCGGACTATTTGATGCCGGATTGGACCGACGCAGCAGGTATTGTTCATAGGGGATTGATTGATAAAGAGTATTCTGAAGAATATGTAAAAAAGTTTCCAAATGCTGTTGACAAAGTTCATTTAATGTCTCCATCTGCTTATAAATCAGAGATGTATGAAGCTATGATTGAGTTAATGAATCAGGACAAAATCAGCTTTACTGCTTCATATGATAACAAAGATTATTTAACAGTGTTTGATGTTGATGAAGACCTTTTAAAAAAAGAGCGAGATCGCATTTCTAAAGAACTAAAAAATGAAAATCTTAACGAGAAAGAATTTGAAAAAAAGCTTTCTGAAAAAATGGATGATATTCAATCTGTTAAAACAAAAATGATAAAACTTGATTGGCAAGACAAGATTGCTTTAGCAAATATGGACGCATTAAAGGAAGAACTTGTAAATATGGTGAGAAAAAAGAGAGATTCTGGAAAAGACTCTTTTGAACTCACACCAGAGAAGGCAAACAAACTCCACGATGACCGTGCTTACACAGCTTGTATGGCCTCTTATGCACTAATGTGCGAACGTAGAAAAAATATCACACAGCGTAAACGTCCGCAATCTGATGCGTCTGATTTTGTCAACTCTCTCACTATCCGCAAAGCTCGTTATAACTAAGGAGGTGCATTAATGCCCAGAACAAAAAAGACAACGGCAGGTGCTAATGCACCTACTACTACAAAAAATATTTCTCCTTCTACCACCGCAAAAAAACAGCCAACAGCGAATCAAATACGCGAGTGGTACGAAAAAAATAAAACAAAATTAGAACGCTACGAGGACGCCACTAACGCAATTACGAATCTTCGTGACATTCAAAAATCCACGAGATACACTACCATTAATAACTATTCGAAAGAAGATGTAAAGAGTTATATTCAAAGCATTTCTTCTAATGAAAAGAATTTACGTAGCTTATCTCGTTATCTATATTATAGATCAGAAATCTATTATCGTCTTTGTAAATATTATGCAAATCAGATTGATCTTTCCATTCGGAATGTAATTCCCAAATTTGATATTACGGAAGACAACGATGTTGATTCGACATTAAAGAATTATCAGGAAACACTCGATGTTCTTGAGACTTTGAATCTTAATTATGAATTCAGAAAAGCCGCATCCATTTCATTGCGCGAAGATGTATTTTATGGTTGCTGTTATTATACGGAAGGCGAAGGGATGTTTATCCTCCCACTGGATCCTGATTATATGAAAATCGCCGGATGGTATGCAAAAGGCGATTACGCCCCAGCTATGGACATGTCTTATTTCAGAAGTAGACAGGAACTTTTGGAATATTGGGGCGAGCCATTTCAAAGCATGTATAACACAAGCCAAAGTACCGGTGAAAAATATCAAGTATTCCCAGAAGAGTATGGTGTATGTATTAAATTCAGATCTGAGGATTGGGAAACAGTTGTTCCGGTTCTTACGCCTATTTTCCTATCTGTTATTGATCTTTTAGATATGGCCGATTATCAGGCTGTACAAGAAGCTGCATCTATTTATAAAATGATTTGGCTTGAAATGAAAACTCTTGGAAACGATGTGGACGACTGGGCCGTAAACCCAGACATTATGATTAAGTATTTTAACCGTATGCTGGATGATGCTCTCCCTCCATACATTTCAGCAGCCATTGTTCCTGGCGAACTGCATGAGATTAGTTTCCCAGACGATTCCAGTTCCGATGTTACAAAGATTGAAAAGGCAACCAAGGAAATTTTAAACACCGCCGGTGGAGCACAGATTCTTAATCTCAATTCAGCTTCCAACTCTACGGCATTCACATACGGTGTTCTTGCAGACTCTACATTCTCCATTTCAACACTAATTCCACAGATTCAGGCAATTGTAAATAGATTACTATCCAGTTGGATTAGTGATTCATGCATGGTTAAATTTTTTGATGTGTCGATTTATCAGAAAGATGATTTTAGAAAGGCTATTTTAGAATCTTGTCAAAATGGACTTCCAAACAAAATTTTATATAACACACTAAATGGAGTTTCTGAAAAGGAAACGTTGGCAATGAATTTCCTTGAAGAAGATTGTTTACAACTGAGTTCCAAGCTCAAAGCTTTATCTACCTCTTATACCCAATCTGGAAGTAATGATAATGGAAAACCTGAGAAGGACCAGTCTGAATTATCTGATGAAGGGCTAAAAACCAGAGACCAGGATAAAAACAATAAATAACAGGAGGTACGTATGAATTATAACTTCCTAAAAACTTCAGATCAGGAGACTATCACTATTCTCTTATCTCAAGGATATAAATTACTTCAAAAAGATGGAGACGTAGCAACATTTCTAAATGACCATACGCTCCGTTTTGATGATAAAAATTACAAAGTTCAGTATTCCAATATACTGACATTTTAGTCGTCCTCCTGGGCGGCTTTTATTATGCGAGGAAAGGGGGAAAGCGATTAAATGAACCGAAAAATAATGACAATTGATGAACTATATTCATCCTGTTTAAAAGAAAATTTTGTTAAATTCGACAGTAATGATTCTGGAAAAGAATTATTGGTTCAAATGCTTGGCAGTTTTTCGAAATCAGACGATGATCAAGATAAACTCACAGAGGGTATGACACCTTTTGTAAGCAAAGCGTTTCATGATCATGTGAACCTAAATAAGTCTCAAATCAAAACAAAAGCATTTAAAGATAATGTTCCGTCGTCTCATCTTCGTCCAATTTTAGCAAATATAAAAAAAGATGAAGAAACAGGAGAACTTGATTTTGGTTCTCATGATTTTCATATTGAAAAAATCACTGAATCAGATGAAAACGGCAATGTAATCGAAAAAGATAAAGTAGTTTATGATGAGCGTCCTATTGGGGTTATTGATGGTTCAAAAACTACAATTGAATATGATAAGGATGCAAAAGTAAACCGCGCAGTATTACATGGATTTTTATACAACGAATACTGTCAAGATGCCATTGATATTTTAAATAGACGTGGCACAGTAGATTGTTCTGTGGAACTTGCTATTCGATCAATGAGTTTTGATACATCTTCAAAAACACTTGTATTGGACGATTTTTATGTATCTGGTCTGACACTTCTTTCAGCTAATACAAAACCAGGCATGGCCGGTTCAAACTTTAAAATTGAAGATTTTAGTGTCGATGAAGGTTGTGCGAAATTTGACAAAGACGAAAAAATCATTGAATTACTGGAAAACATGAATAAACTACTTGCTAAATTCAGTGATGATAAAAACAATCAGAAAGGAGGAACTACAGGAAAAATGTTTGAAGAACTTTTAAAGAAATATAACAAAACAGTTGAAGATATTACTTTCGAATATGAAAACTTATCTGATGAAGAATTAGAAGCAAAATTTGCGGAAATGTTTGAAAACGACAACACAGGAACTGGCGATGGTAATGAACCATCTGGCGAAGGTAATAATGGTGGCAATTCCGGCCCAGAAGGAAATCCTGGTGGTGAAGAACAGACATTTACAAAAATGACTCGTACATATGAGATTTCCCATGAAGATACAAAGTATGCACTTTATCAACTTTTATCCAGTTACGAAGAATCCGATGGAGACTGGTATTTTATTAACTCTGTTTTGACGATTACTTTACTTATGAAAATTGGAACGGAGATAAAATCTTCGGTCAGAAATACACAAAAGATGGCGATAATGTAGCTTTTGATGGTGAAAGATATAATCTCCATAGAGAGCTTTTAACTGATTCAGAATTCGCAGAATTACAGTCTATGCGTTCTAATTATGCAGCTCTTAAGGAATTCAAAGAAACTGCCGAAAAGAATGAACTTCACAATCAACGCGAAGCAATTCTTTCAGATGAAAAGTATTCCGTATTAGCTGAGAATGAAGTATTTTCAGAATTAAAGAATAATATGGACAACTACTCTCTCACTGATCTCGAGAAAGAGGCAAAAGTTATTTTTGCTGATTATGTAGCATCTGTTGGAGAATTTTCTGCAAAGGAAAATAAACCAAGTGGTATTAAGATGTTTGGAAATCCAAATAGCGGAAAGAGAAAAACAGGTCGTTATGGCGATCTTTTCACAAAGTAAAAATAAAGAAAATTATTTCAATGTGCAAACACTCGCGGAGAGTGTTTTTTTATTGCGCAAAAAAATAGGAGGTAAATTAAATGGCGATTAAGTTAAATATTGAAAAATTCCCAGTTGCTTATCCGAGTAAAGTAGTTGCTCGTGAAGGCGGCGCACATATGTACTCACTTCAGCACACAGATGATGCATGGAACGGCGCAGTTGTAGCAAAGGGTGATTATGTAAGCCTTGATCTTTATAAGGCAAAAGATGCGGTAAAGGTAAATGCAAAGATTGTTGATGTTGCGGCAAACGGAAACTTTTATGTAGAAATTCAGGAAGATATTCCTGCGACAGAAGCACTTATCGTTTACAACCCACCGGTTATTGAAGAGGAATATTCTAATGCATTTAAGGTAGAGTCCAACTTCTATATTCCAAAGGAAATGGAAGAAAGAGCATACCCGCTTCGTGAAGGTGATATTTGGGAGCTTTCTAAAGAAGCGTTTACTGGCTCACCGGCGGTTGGTTCTACGATTACAACTATCACAGAAAAGAAATGGGTTATCGCCTAATTTTACGAAAGGAGTAAATACATACTATGGAAAGCACAGTAAAAAATTTAATGTTTGATTTAGCTACTGGTCGTAAAATTTTCGACGATAGCGCAAATAGAGAAATTAGCAAAGACGAAGCTAATGATAAATTAAGAAGTATTATGTTTGAAAAGCTCGGCTTAAATGAGCATTCCACCGAAAAGCAGATTAATAGAGCTTTAAAGTCTGAAAGAGCTACGGAATTCTTCGAAGTTATTGAAGAAGTAATTGAGAAGGAAATTGAATATGGCTGGAAGGATAATGAGTTCTTCAATAGCTTTGTAGAATCAAGAAACCTTGCAGATGGCGACAGAACTGATTTCTGGACAGATGAGGATATTATCCTTAATGTTGCTAAGGTTAGCGGTGACCATCATGATTACACAATTCAGCGTCTTGCTTCCGGTTCCAGCTATACGGTTCCAACAAGCAGATACGCTGTAAAGGTTGGTAGCGATATCCGTCTTTTCTTAACTGGTAGAAAGAACTGGTC
>ERZ772897.1752-NODE-1752-length-21189-cov-44.253194_pt1 | contig 21189 bp, 17 predicted proteins | sample MGYA00512125_ERZ772897 | MGnify/ENA primary metagenome ERZ772897 (study PRJEB29015, sample SAMEA2737660) | human gut metagenome | biome: human gut; feature: human-associated habitat; material: faeces | place: China | collected 2012 ... | reverse complement strand
GCATGAATGAATATGAGGTAAGGGTAACAAGGCAGGCATTAGAGCAGATGAAAGAAATCGTGCATTATATTTCAAATGATCTGTTGGCACCGGATGCAGCGGATAGGCTACTTGATACTATGAAAGAAGAGATTACAAATCTGTCGCATTTGCCGAAACAACATGCCTTGATAGAGGAAGAGCCTTGGCGGAATGAGGGATTACGAAAGATCGTTGTTAAGAATTTCCTGATTTATTATTGGGTTGATGACGATAATAGCAGAGTTCAGGTAACAGCAGTTATCTATAGCAGGAGAGACCAAATTCGACAGCTTGCCAATATGGATATGGAGTAGCAACCTAATCGTCACAGAATGTTATAAATGGATATAAAGTTACAGTAAATCAAAATTAAGGATGGTTATAAAATGTTACAATATAATTATGACAATTTGCAAAGAAGTCTGATCGATGTCATAAAGGAGGAACAGGCAAAGCTTGGATATTACAGAGAGGATATCCGCTTATACTATCCGCTTAGTTCATTGAATCATTTCTTTGGCACGAATGTCGGAGCGGATGAAATGCAGTGCATTTTAGATGGAAAAGGCCAAGGAGAAACCGATCACGATATGATTGCAGGAGGAATGAATGAAATACTTTCTGATAAGCTTGGTATGGTGGAGGTGTCGCACAGAGGTGACAGGTTCTGCTTTCATATTCCGCCGGAAGGTGTGGAGTATGTGCATGAGAACACAACGCAGAATGAGTTTATCCGGGAACTGGTGCAGCTTGTAGCGAAGCACGGTTGTACGATCGATCAGGTATATGAATTGTTTCAGGCGCATTCCGATCAGGTGGGCAGAGAGAAGATGAACAACGGAGAGTTTGATGAACGCATCTGGTTTAAGAATGATGTGGACGATCCGTATTTTTATTGTTTCAAGCAGGAGGGGGAGCATATGATCTATCATCGCTTTTTGCCAGAGGACTATGAGGATTTTGAATTCTAAATACGGTGAGGCTGATGCGGACGGTACATTCGGCATAATGAGGCAGAAAAAGTTGATGATTTGAATGCTTCGTTGAGAAACAATTTGGACACAATTTGATTAAAATAGGGAAAAGGCTTATAATTCGAAAAAAAATTTTCGGATTATAAGCCTTTAATTGTTCCACTAGGACGACTTGTGAAGAAAAATAATCTTAATTGTAAACACAATAAAATTATAAAGGATAAATAGTCAAAATGTCAGACAATAATTGAGAATTAACTATTTACAGATAACGCTTCACAGTAGTAAAATCATAAACAAGAAAACAAGTTGCAAGTGAAGAAAGGAACAGATCCTATGAAAGAACAGTGGAATGAGAGTACAGCAGTAGCTAAGGGATTATATGATCCGAGATTTGAACATGATAACTGCGGAATCGGTGCTGTTGTCAATATTAAAGGAATTAAGACACACCAAACGGTCGAGAATGCTTTAAAGATTGTTGAGAACTTAAAGCACAGAGCCGGAAAAGATGCAGATGGAAAGACCGGAGACGGTGTTGGTATCCTTCTTCAGATTTCTCACAAGTTTTTCAAGAAAGCATTACGTCCTCTTGGAATTGAGCTGGGAGAGGAGAGAGATTACGGTGTCGGAATGTTTTTCTTCCCGCAGGATGAACTGAAGAAGAATCAGGCGAAGAAGATGTTCGAGGTCATTGTCGAGAAAGAAGGTATGGAGTTCCTTGGATGGAGAGAAGTGCTGATTCATCCGGACAAGCTTTCCGATAAGGCAAGAGACTGTATGCCTTGTATCATGCAGGCTTTCGTAAAGAGACCGGAAGATGTGGAGAAAGGTCTTGATTTCGATCGCAAGCTGTACGTGGCACGCCGGGTATTCGAGCAGTCGAACGATGATAGTTATGTTGCTTCTTTATCAAGCAGAACGATTGTTTACAAAGGAATGTTTTTAGTTGAGCAGTTGCGCCAGTTCTTCTCGGATCTGCAGGATGAGGATTATGAATCTGCGATTGCAACCGTACATTCAAGATTCTCAACGAACACAAATCCAAGCTGGGAGAGAGCGCATCCTAACCGTTTCATTGTACATAACGGTGAGATCAATACCATCCGTGGTAATGCAGATAAGATGCTTGCCCGTGAGGAGACGATGGCTTGCGGAAAACTCCGTGGAGAGTTCCAGAAGGTTCTTCCGGTTGTCAATACCGAAGGTTCGGACTCTGCAATGCTTGATAATACATTAGAGTTCCTTGTTATGTCAGGAATGGAGCTGCCGCTGGCAGTCATGGTCATGATTCCGGAGCCTTGGGCAAACAATTCCATCATGAGCCAGAAGAAAAAGGACTTCTATCAGTATTATGCAACGATGATGGAGCCTTGGGACGGACCGGCTTCCATCCTTTTCTCCGATGGCGATATGATGGGTGCAGTGCTTGATCGTAACGGACTTCGTCCATCCCGTTACTATATTACAGACGATGATTATCTGATCCTTTCTTCCGAGGTTGGTGTACTTGACATTGATCCGACCAAGATTGTGACAAAGGATCGTTTAAGACCTGGTAAGATGCTTCTTGTTGACACCATTCAGGGACGCGTGATCGACGATGATGAGTTAAAGGAGAAATACGCAGGCAAGCGTCCTTACGGTGAGTGGCTGGATCGCAACATCGTTATGTTAAAGGATCTTAAGATCCCGAATGAGCGTGTTCCAGAGTACACCAAGGAGGAGCGTCAGAGAATGCAGAGAGCATTCGGTTACACATACGAATCGCTCAAAGATTCCATCCTGCCGATGGCGAAGAACGGAATCGAAGGAACTTCTGCGATGGGTACCGATACGCCGCTCGCTGCGTTATCCGGAAACCGTGAACCGCTTTTTAACTACTTTAAGCAGTTGTTCGCGCAGGTAACGAACCCGCCAATCGATTCGATTCGTGAGGAAGTGGTTACTTCCACGACCGTATATATCGGAGCTGCCGGAAACCTGCTCGAGGAGAAGCCGGAAAACTGTAAGGTACTTCGTATCAACAATCCGATCCTGACCAACACGGACCTCATGAAGATCCGCAGTATGAAGGTGGAAGGATTCAAGGTTGAGACGATTTCCATCGTATATTATAAGAACACCAGCCTGGAAAAAGCGGTAGAGCGTCTTTATATTGAGGCAGACCGTGCATACAGAGATGGCGCAAATATTTTGATCCTCTCTGACAGAGATGTGGACGACAACCATGTCGCAATCCCTTCGCTGCTTGCGGTATCTGCATTGCAGCAGTATCTGGTTAAGACGAAAAAGCGTACTTCGCTTTCTATGATCCTTGAGTCCGGCGAGCCTCGTGAAGTACATCACTTTGCAACATTGCTTGGTTTTGGTGCGAGTGCAATCAACCCTTATCTTGCACAGGATACGGTTAAGCAGCTCGTGGATGAGCACATGCTCGACAAGGATTATTACGCAGCAATCGATGATTACAACCATGCAATCATCAGCGGTATCGTTAAGATCGCTGCTAAGATGGGTATTTCTACGATCCAGTCTTACCAGGGATCTAAGATCTTCGAGGCAATCGGTATCAACAAAGAGGTTATTGATAAATACTTCACCAATACGGTCAGCCGTATCGGCGGAATTACAATTAAAGATATTGAAAATGATGTCAACACCTTACATTCTGCAGCATATGATCCGCTTGGACTTGAGACGGATGTCACGCTTGACAGTAAGGGACGTCACAAGATGAGAAGCGGTGCCGATGCGCATTTGTACAATCCGGCAACGATTCATCTCCTGCAGCAGTCCACACAGCGTGGTGATTACGAGATGTTCAAGCAGTATACCAATCTTGTGGATGAGGAGCAGAAGCACACGAATCTTCGTGGACTGATGGATTTCAATTATCCGAAGAAAGGCGTGAAGCTCGAGGAAGTTGAGAGTGTGGATTCCATCGTAACGCGTTTCAAGACTGGTGCGATGTCATATGGTTCCATTTCAAAGGAAGCGCATGAGACACTTGCAATCGCGATGAACCATCTGCATGGTAAGTCCAACACCGGTGAAGGTGGTGAGGATAAGGATCGTCTGACAATCGGTGCGGACGGCAAGAATCGTTGTTCTGCAATCAAGCAGGTTGCATCCGGCCGATTTGGTGTTACCAGCCGCTACTTAACCAGTGCGCAGGAGATCCAGATTAAGATGGCACAGGGTGCGAAGCCTGGTGAAGGAGGTCATCTGCCAGGTAAGAAGGTTTATCCATGGATCGCAAAGACCAGACTTTCTACCCCGGGTGTATCGTTGATCTCTCCGCCACCACACCACGATATCTATTCAATCGAGGATCTGGAACAATTAATTTTCGATTTAAAAAATGCAAACCGTGACGCAAGAATCTCGGTTAAGCTTGTATCAGAGGCCGGTGTCGGAACTGTCGCAGCTGGTGTTGCCAAGGCCGGTGCACAGGTTGTACTAATCTCCGGATACGATGGAGGAACCGGTGCTGCACCAAGCAGTTCCATCCACAATGCAGGACTTCCTTGGGAGCTTGGTCTTGCAGAAACCCATCAGACACTGATCATGAACGGACTTCGTAACAAGGTTCGTATTGAGACAGACGGTAAGCTGATGAGTGGTAAGGATGTAGCAATCGCTGCTTGTCTCGGTGCCGAGGAATTTGGATTTGCAACCGCTCCGCTTGTAACGATGGGATGCGTGATGATGCGTGTATGTAATCTGGATACCTGTCCGGCAGGTATTGCAACACAGAACCCTGAGCTTCGTAAGCGTTTTGCAGGAAAGCCTGAGTATGTTGAGAACTTCATGCGTTTTATCGCAGAGGAACTTCGTGAGTATATGGCAAAGCTTGGCTGCCGTACTGTGGATGAACTTGTTGGACGTAGTGACTTCCTGAAAGTCCGTGAGGATTTATCGGAAAGAGAATCAAAATTAAATCTTGATAATATTTTAAACAACCCATTTGCTGGAACAAAGCAGAAGGTGATCTTTGATCCGAAGCAGGTATATGACTTCGAACTTGACAAGACGAAGGATATGAATGTTCTGATGAAGCAGTTGATGCCGGCTTTGGAGAAGAAACAGAAGAGAATGATCGATACTGAAGTAACCAATGTGAACCGTTCGCTTGGTACGATCTTCGGATCTGAAATTACAAAAGCATACGATGATACACTCGATGATGATACTTATATCGTTAAGTGTAACGGTGCCGGAGGACAGAGCTTTGGTGCTTTTATCCCGAAGGGACTGACACTGGAACTTGTCGGAGATTCCAATGATTATTTTGGAAAAGGTTTATCCGGTGGTAAGCTGATCGTATATCCTCCAGCTGGTGTAACGTACAAGAAGGATGAGAACATCATCATCGGTAACGTTGCTTTGTATGGCGCGACAAGTGGTAAGGCATTCATCAATGGTGTCGCAGGTGAACGTTTCTGTGTTCGTAACTCCGGTGCGACAGCCGTTGTTGAGGGTGTCGGTGATCACGGATGTGAGTACATGACCGGTGGTCGTGTCGTAATCCTCGGTAGAACCGGAAAGAACTTTGCAGCCGGCATGAGTGGTGGAATCGCTTATGTACTTGATGAGGACAACGATCTGTATATGCGCACGAACAAGTCGATGGTATTTACAGAGGAAGTAACGAATAAATACGATGTCTTGGAACTCAAGGATATGATCAGTGAACATGTAACACTGACCAATTCCGAGAAGGGTAAAGAGATTCTTGATAACTTCAGTGAGTATCTGCCGAAGTTCAAGAAGGTCATTCCATATGATTATAACCGTATGCAGATGGCAATCGTTCAGATGGAAGAGAAAGGTCTGAATGCGGAGCAGGCACAGATTGAGGCTTTTTACGCCAGCACGAGAGCATAAGGAGGGAAGAATACGATGGGAAAGCCAACAGGATTTTTAGAATATGAGAGAACCGAAGCGCGTTCGGTGGAACCTAAGGAACGCATCAAGAATTTCAATGAGTTCCACGTCTTCCTTTCCAAGGAAAAGCAACGCGAGCAGGCGGCACGCTGTATGGATTGCGGTGTTCCGTTCTGTCAGTCAGGTATGACGATCGCCGGAATGACTTCCGGCTGTCCGTTGCACAATCTTGTTCCAGAGTGGAATGACTTATTATATACCGGAAACTGGCAGCAGGCATACAACAGACTGCATAAGACAAATAACTTCCCGGAGTTTACGTCACGCGTTTGTCCGGCTTTATGTGAGAAAGCCTGCACATGCGGACATTGGGGAAATCCGGTAACCGTTCGTGATAATGAGCATGGTGTTATCGAGACGGCATACAAAATGGGATACGCAGGTCCGCATATTCCGAAGGTGCATACCGGCAAGAAGGTTGCAATCATCGGATCCGGTCCTTCCGGACTGGCAGCAGCTGATCAGCTGAATCAGAGAGGACACGAGGTTACTGTATATGAGCGTGATGATCGTGTCGGCGGACTTCTGATGTATGGTATTCCGAATATGAAGCTTGAGAAGCAGATCATTGACCGCAAGATTAATGTAATGAAAGAAGAAGGTGTCAAATTCATTACAAGCTGTAACGTTGGTGTTGATGTGAAGGCAGCAGATCTGATGAAGCAGTATGACCGTGTAATCCTCTGCTGTGGTGCGAAGCATCCGAGAGATATAAAGGCCGCAGGAAGAGACGCAGAGGGCATCTACTTTGCTGTTGATTATCTTTCACGTACGACAAAGAGTCTTCTGGATTCGAACTTCAAGGATAACAAATATATTTCCGCAAAAGGCAAAAATGTTGTAATCATCGGTGGCGGTGACACCGGAAACGACTGTGTCGGAACCGCAATCCGTCAGGGGGCGAAATCCGTTACCCAGCTTGAGATGATGCCTTGTCCACCAACTGAGCGTGCAGCAAACAATCCTTGGCCGGAGTGGCCGAAGGTTTTAAAGACTGATTACGGTCAGGAAGAAGCGATTGCCTGCTTCGGAACGGATCCTAGAATCTATCAGACAACCGTGAAGGAATTCCACAAGGATAAGAACGGAAAGCTGAATGGACTTACGATTGTAAGCCTTGAGAGCAAGGTGGATGAAGCAACCGGACGCAGAAATATGGTAGAGGTTGCCGGATCCGAGAAGAAGATTCCGGCAGAACTTGTTCTGATCGCAGCCGGATTCCTCGGAACCGAGGATTACATTGCGAAGGCTTTCGGAGTGGAGCTCAATCAGAGAACGAATGTTGCTACAGAAGAGGGACGTTACGCTACAAATGTAAAGAATGTCTTTACCGCAGGTGATATGCATCGTGGACAGTCACTGGTTGTGTGGGCAATTCGCGAGGGAAGAGAAGTGGCGCATGAGGTGGATGAGAGTCTGATGGGATACTCATATCTCTCCATCCAGTAAGGTTTGCAAATTCGGGTTTGCCTCGCTCAGATTTGAGTTCAAGCGGACGATACCGGATATAAGGTATTTCACGAAAATTAGCAGTGGTTTGTTCCTAATCGACGGAAGTGGTATTTTCTATGACGTAAGATATTGGAAGCATGACACCATCCGTGACATACATTAATTTTCAGAAAAATTGACAAGTTAACTTCGGGCACAATTTCGGATAGATAGCTACAATTTGCTACTATTACGCTATTAGCAGAGTGTATTGGAACCCCGAAGCGGTTGTCAATTTGTTCTGAAAATGAAGTATTGTCCCGAATGGTTGTATGTTGGAAAAATACGTCATAAAAATCCCGCTTCCTGTTGATTGGACAAACTACTGCTAATTTTCTTTTTTATTTACTGATCCGGTATCTACGTAATCGAAAAACAAAAATCTGATTCGCGTCAAAAATTTGCGCAGTAGTAAGAGTTTAACCATAAAATTTTCGGCTCCATTTTTACTATCGGCAAAATATATTCGCTTTTTGATTTGGAAAATGTGGATATATTTTGCCGATTGCGTTATAATAATTCCGAGGCAATTTTTAGGAGGCACGCATGAAGTATATAAGTGTAAAAGAAGCCGCAAAAAAGTGGAACGTGTCAGATCGAAGTGTAAGGAATTATTGCGCGGAGGGAAAAATACCGGGGGCAATATGCAGGGGTAAGGTCTGGGAGATTCCTGAAGAAGCAGATAAACCGGTAAGAAAGCAACGAATTACTAAGGCATCCAGTGATTTACTGAAGCGCCTGCAAATGGAGAAAACATCGGGGCTGCATGGAGGAATTTATCATAAAATCCAGATAGAGCTCACTTATAATTCGAATCATATGGAGGGAAGTCGTCTGACGCATGATCAGACACGCTATATTTTCGAGACTAACACGATTGGCATTACAGATGAATCGGTAAATGTGGACGATATTGTGGAAACAGCGAATCATTTTAAATGCATTGACATGGTGATTGATTCTGCGAATTATAAACTTAGCGAGTCTTTTATCAAGCAGCTTCACTATGTGTTGAAAACAGGTACTTCTGACAACAGGAAAAATTGGTTTGCGGTTGGCGATTATAAGCATCTTGCGAATGAGGTCGGGGGCAATGAGACCGTAAAACCTGCGGATGTGCCACGAGTAATGAAAAAACTGTTGGCGGAATACAATCTAGGCAAAACAAAGACATTGCGGGATATTATTGAGTTTCATTATCAATTTGAGAAGATACACCCGTTTCAGGACGGAAATGGCCGTGTGGGAAGATTGATCATGTTCAAGGAATGCCTGAGAAATGGAATAACGCCTTTTATCATCGAGGATGATATTAAGCAATTTTATTATTGTGGATTGCAACAATGGAGGAGCGAGCAGGGATATCTGATGGATACCTGCCTGACGGCACAGGATCGGTTTAAGGTTTATATGGATTATTTTGGATTGGAGTATCGGGACTAAGTGCTCCTCTCCTTTTTTATGGGAAACAAATGAAGTGAGGATGAATGAAAAATGGATCTGATCAATAAATTTGGAGAACTTGTGGGTAATACATCCATGAAAGATGCAGATAAGGCTCGGAAGATGCTTCTACTTGGATATCGGCTTCAGGAGAAACGATTATGCCTTTTCCCGGATAAGAGACTGCCAAAATCCGGACAGTATGTGGCGCGGGTTGTGATGCAGAGTGTGATCGATGCACTGTCGAAGCCGGAGGCTGCGGTCCTTGTCAGCATTTTTGTGCCGGGAGAACTTTTGACAGCGGCTGGATTGACGCCGTATTCGGTGGAGGCGATGTCGTGTTTCCTGGCGGGAACGCAGTGCGAGCAGCCACTTTTGCGAAAGACGGAGGAAGAAGGATTTCCGGAGACGATGTGTTCTTATCACAGAGTATTTCTCGGGGCTTCGCTTGCGGGGCTAGTTCCGGCACCGAAATGTATGGTCTATACAAACCTTGCCTGTGATGGCAATATGATGACATTTCCGTATCTGAAGCAGAAACAGGAATTATCCGGGTTCTATATTGATGTTCCTTATGAGAAAAATGAAGATTCCATTCAGTATGTTGCGGAGCAACTGCGGGAACTAAAGAAATATTTAGAGGATATGACCGGAAAACCCATTACGGAGGATGCGGTAAAGAAGGCAGTTGATAATAGTAATCGTGCGGCGGATTATTATGCGGCGCAGTTGGCGTTGCGCAGGGAACATGATCCGGTTACGACGCTGACCAATGAAGTCTATGCACTTTTCATGTGCCATCTTATGGCGGGAACGAAGGAGTCCGTCGAATACACGAGACTTCTTCTTGAGGATGTGAAACAGGCAAAGAAAGGCGAAGGTCCTCATGTGTTGTGGATGCACATGATGCCTTTTTTGCAGGCTCCAGTTAAGGAACTGTTTAATTATAACGGACAGATGCACATTCGCACATGTGACTTTGTCGCAGATGGATTCCAAAGGGCACATCATGAGGATCCTTATGAGGCAATGGCAGAGAAAATGGTAAACTGTATTTATAACGGAAGTGTGACGCTAAGAATTGAGAAGGCGAAGGAGCTTGCCCGATTGACAGACGCGGACGGAAGCATACTGTTTGCACACTGGGGCTGCAAAGGCACGATCGGCGCATCCACATTGATCAAGCGGGAACTTGAGAATGATGGCATTCCGACGATGGTACTTGATGGCGACGGATGTAATCCTGCAAATACGAGCGACGGTCAGGTGTCGACCAGACTACAGGCATTCATGGAGATGCTAAAGGAGGAACAGGTCAAATGATACATTATGTCTGTAAATATACGCCGATAGAACTGTTTAAAGGTTTTGGTGAGGAATGTATTGTCTTAGAAGAGATGCCGGAGAATTTTGATGTATCAGATCGTGTTGCACATGCGAATCTGTGTGGATTCGGCAAGTCTGTGATTCAGGCTGTGCTGGAGGGAAAAGTAGAGAATCTTGTGCTGGTGAACTGTTGTGATTCCATGCGGCGTGTGTATGACATTGTAAAAAGCACGAAGAAATGCAAGTTTCTCTATATGCTTGATCTCCCGCATGAAGATCATGAATGCGAAAAAGTTAAATTTGCACATAATATTCTGAAATTAAAGCAAGAATATGAGAACTATACCGGAAAACAATTTGATAAGATGTGTTTCCTTAAAGCGTTTGCCGAGAGAGAAGTGCAGACGAAACCGTATATTGGTCTCATGGGTGTGCGGGTAAGCAGCGTGTTGGAAGAGATGATCCGAAGAGATATCAAGATGCGCGTAGAAAATCTGACCTGCATTGGCGGGCGAAGAATTGTAGCACTTCCGGAGGAATGGGAAGATATCGAAGAGGAGCAGATGGTTCTTGCGTATGCGGAGGCTTTGCTCGGGCAGATGCCTTGTTTTCGGATGAACAATAATACGAGAAGAAATCAGCTTTTCCTGGATCCGAATCTGAAGGGGATCATCTATCACTCTATCAAATTCTGTGATTATTATGGTTTTGAATATGCGAGTATCAAGCGGGATGTAAAAGTACCACTTCTGAAAATAGAGACGGATTTTACCAGCCAGAGTGCGGGACAATTATCGACGCGAATTCAGGCATTCGCTGAGACAATCGAAGGTGCGGACGTTGCAGATCCGGGCAAAAAAATCGGTGAGGAGGCAAAAGAGAGGATGGCATCAGGCATCTATTATGTGGCAGGAATTGACAGCGGATCTACGAGCACGGACGTTGTAATTCTTAATCAAAATGGGAAAATTAAATCTACAATGATTATTCCGACTGGCGGTGGAGCTATGCTTAGTGCAGAGAAAAGTCTGGATCAGGCAGTGGAGAAAGCTGGAATAAGAAAAGAAGATATTGTGAGAATTGTGACGACCGGATATGGACGAGCATACATTGACAGTGGTGATGATAGTGTTACCGAGATTACCTGTCATGCGAAAGGCGCACATTATCTGAATCCGAATGTCCGCACGGTAATTGATATTGGTGGACAGGATATTAAAGCAATCCGTATCGATGAAAATGGAGCGGTCAAAAACTTTCTTATGAACGACAAATGTGCGGCAGGAACTGGAAGATTCCTCGAAATGATGGCAAGAACGCTCGGATTATCGCTGGAAGAGATGAGCGTGAAGGGCTTGGAATGGAAAGAAAATATTGTGATCTCCAGTATGTGTACGGTGTTTGCGGAATCAGAAGTGGTGTCTTTGGTCGCACAGAATAAGAATGTGCCGGATATTATACATGGACTTAATGTATCTGTGGCTTCGAAGGTCGGAGCACTTGCCGCGCGACTGGGACAGGAAGATTCCGGAGAATACATGATGACCGGTGGAGTGGCAAAGAATCCGGGGATTGTGCATGCGTTGGAAGAAAAACTTAAAGCAAAATTATATATATGCGATGAGGCACAGATCTGTGGCGCGTTAGGGGCGGCTCTTTTTGCGTACGAGAAGTGTCAAAGTGAATAGGCTTAGGAAGAATGTTGTGATAGCGACTGAAAAGTTAAATGCCATCATGTACAATACCGGAATGTTTTATCCGTTATAATGCGGGCAAAAATCAATCCAAGCGGTAGTGCCAGGATAATGAGTAACGCAGAGGCAAGCCAGGATGCGGCAGCTGTTAACGCCATAATTCCAAGGTTGTAAAATCCCTTATACAAATAGAGACCGGGAACCATGATCACGATGGAAGGTACCGTGAGGGAGATTCTTGGATATCCGGCGACACCTTTTAAGGTGGATGCGAGGATACCTGCGATAAATGCTCCGATGAATGCGGCAGCGGCCGGTGGCAGCGTGAGCTGATCAATCAGTTCAAGACGAAGTGTGTTTGATACGGCACCAATCAGACCGGCAGCGGTGGCCAGCTGGATCGGACTGTTGAACATAATAGAGAAGCCGAATACACCGCAGAAACTGAAAATCAATCGCAGCAGAATCCATTGCCACAACACAAGTTTCAGGGGCAGGAATGCGATTGGTTTTAATCCGAGCAGCATGGCAAGAATCCATGCGGTCATTGTCGCAACGGTTACAATAATCAGTGCATAGGTAAGCCGTTCGGTTCCGGAACGCATATCTAACTTGGCAAGATCAATTCCACTTGTAATAAACGGAAATCCCGGTATGATGAACAGCATGGAGCAGATGTAACCGGCTTCATGTTGCAGGTTGACTGCGAAAATGAGTTCCAGTAATTTGAGCAGACCTGTGTAAGTCAGGCAGGCAGCAGAAACGGAAGTCATAATGCACAGGAACAAAGTAAAATGATGCTTTGATAATTTACATCTTATATAATTTCCGATGCCGGCACCGGCAAAGGCACAAAGCATTTCTACAAGACCGCCACCAAGCAGAAAAGTGAAGGCACCGCAGGCCAGCGCTGCCGCGATAGCAAGCTTTGGTGGTGTGTACAGACCGTGAATTTCCTCAATTTTATCTAATGCAGAATGAATTTTTTCACAACTTTGCGTAATCTCGCGTTCTGAGAAATGTAATACGAACTTCTCCAGGCGATTTAACTGGGAAGTATTTACTCCGGTATTGGTCAGACACAAAGACTGGCTGAAACTGTCTTCGCCATCAAAGCAGGTGTAATTGATCGACATAAGCCCGATATCGACGGTACATGTAATGTGCATCAGTTCTGAAAGTTCATTCATCGAACTTCTTACACGCCAGGCTCCGGTTCCACATGCGAGCATCATAATGCCTACGCGCCCGATAATGGACGCTTTGGCAGGGAGAGGAGCTTTGGTGATCGGGGTGTTATCATTCTTATCGGCATATTCGTGCCAGAGAATATCCATATGATTTTTTTTGATCTGAAGAGGTTGCTTTTCCATATGCATGCGGCACCTCTTATCACAGATCCAGGCTGTCAGTTCCGGCAACTTTGATCATTTCTTCGCGACAGGAGAGAACCAGTCCGTCGATTACCGACAGATGGTGCAGCATCTGGCTTTCAAATTGGTGGATCGGAAGAAGCACTCCGAGTTCATCGAAAGATTTGCCGGATCGACATCCGGTTTCCTGTCCATAATAGACGATTGCAGAAAAGGCTTCTTTCTGGATTTGCTGAAAGGTAGACCAAATGACATCGTATGCCTGCGCCTCAGTTAAATTCAGTTTTTTTGTATCTGGTAATGCATAGAGAACCAGAATGCCCCGCTCTTTGTTTTCTTTCTTTTCACAGATATTCATGTCATGGGTGTAATAGCGAACCAGATCATAGCCATCTGCAAGATAGAGCTTGGAGCGCGGAGCAGCAGAATGAGCCTGATAGATTTCCTGAAATTTCTTATATTCATGCTTAGGAACAAGTTCCGTTCGTCCTTCCGCAAGTTCACCATCGGCATCGGTAAGAAGTACGGGATTATTGCCGGCTTTACCATGAAAACGCTTAGGAATCAGGTAGCATTCTTTCAGCAGATCAAACATACTGCGATTGCAGATCTCCAATAACAGGGCACTTACATCGCCGTTTTTGTATGCATTTAAGAGAACTTCCGCAAAGTGCTGCGGATCATTATCGATGTAACGGTTTTCTTCACTCATATGTCCGTAAAAGGTTTCGAGAAGTCTTTCGCAGGATTCTCTGGATGAAAGGATTCTTGAAAAAATTTTTTCTACTTCTTTTTCGCGCGGTAATACTAATGACATAAGAACATCTCCTTGTTGTTTTTCTTTCCTAAAGGGATTATAATTTTATGCCAGAAATAAGTAAAAGGTATCATTGATATAATAAAAATAATAATTTGACATATCAGGAGGACGGGGATGAACGTTAATCTTGAATATTATAAAATCTTCTACTATGTTGCAAAATACGGTAATTTCACAAAGGCAGCACATGCTCTCAATAATAGTCAGCCAAACATTACACGTGCTATGAATTCGTTGGAACACGAAGTGAACTGCATGCTTTTTGTGCGTACAAATCGTGGAGTACATCTGACACCGGAGGGAGAGCGTCTGTATGAAAGAGTTTCCGCTGCAATGAAACAGTTTCAATTGGCGGAGGAAGAATTATCCGACAGTGCGGCTTTAGAACATGGAAGCATCGCAATCGGTGTGAGTGAGACGGCGCTCAATGTCTATCTGTTGGATCGTCTTCGGAGATTTCATATGTCTTATCCAGGGGTACGGTTGAAGATTTATAATCATTCAACACCACAAGCGATCCATTCCGTGCGCAACGGAGAAATTGATTTTGCTGTAGTGACAACACCGACGAATCTGGAGGCACCGTTGAAAGAAATTCATTTGCAGGAATTTAAAGAGATATTAGTCGGTGGAAAAACTTTTGCGGGATTAGCAGAAGCACCTTTGTCAGTGGAAGAGGTGAAGAAATATCCGTTCATTTGTCTGGAAATGGGGACGGCAACATATCGCTTTTATCACGAATGGATGCTGACATATGGAATCGAACTTGTTCCAGACATTGAAGCGGCAACGACCGATCAGATTCTGCCATTGGTCAAAAGCGAACTTGGACTGGCATTCCTGCCAGAGACGATGGCAAGTGAAGCGATACAAAAAGGCGAAATTGTGTCGTTTCCGCTACGTGATCAAGTGCCGGAACGATATGTCTGTATGGTATACGATTCCAAACGCATTATGAGTACAGCTACGCAGAAATTGAAAAAGATATTGCTGGAGGAATTATCGGCAAAATAAAACCGTATATAAGATATGCAGGAATATCGGGAGGTGATGATGTTGAAGCTCAAAGTTGAGCAGATTGGCAAGGATATATATTGGAATGGAGGCTTTTTTTCATCTTAGTATGTCATAAATGCATCTTAGTAATGCTCATATAGACATATAGAGAAATATACGATAAAACAAAAACAGATAAATCTTTATCTATGTTGTTACTTCTTCTGTTAAAAATGGTAGAGGAGATTGAGGAAAAAGGAGAACATATCTGGATGGACGATGTGATTAAGAGATATTTATGGTACGGAAGTGCAGCTTTGCGATTGGTGCTGGAGTACATAAAAACAAAGCCATTTGGTGATTCCAACAGAGTAACACTTACATGTAATAAAAATAATCAAGTGGCATTAGAACTTTATCATAAAGCGGGATTTGTGGAAACCGGTGAGGAAGATGATGAGGAGATAGAACTTTCACAGAGACTATATCAATATGTTACATTAAGAGAAATGCCGGCAGTCAAGGAACAGGCGGCAGAATGGTTTCACAGCAAATGGGGAGTATCAAAAGAGGCGTACATGGAATGCATGAATGCATACCTGAAAAAAGAGACAGAGTATGGCTGGTATTTATGCCTTGATGGAGAAAGAATCATCGGAGGCTTGGGGGTTATTGAAAATGATTTTCATGACAGGAAAGACCTTGCTCCAAATGTTTGCGCTGTATATACGGAAGAAGCGTATCGTGGCAAGGGAATAGCAGGAAAATTATTGAATATGGTAGTGGAAGATATGAAGGAAAAAGGTGTCTCACCACTTTATTTAATAACGGATCACACCTGCTTTTATGAACGATATGGCTGGGAGTTTCTTTGCATGGTGCAAGGAGATGGGGAAGAAGAGATGACACGAATGTATATTCATAGATAGTGTGGCATATGGTGGATTTTGGAGTTAGTATGAAAACAGCAGCTGATATTAACCGGTTAATCAGAAATCGTAAAAGAAATGGTTAGAATGAATACATAGAGACAGTTTCAAGTTTAGGGAGGAAATTATGGAGAACACAAACCAATTGATGGATGATACAATGACGGTAAATGACGTAGAATTTCGCGTGATCAAGCTCCTAGGGAAAGGAAAAGGCGGTTATTCTTATCTTGTGACTGATGAAACAACGCAATATGTTCTGAAACAGATCCACCATGAACCTTGTGAATACTACACCTTCGGCGATAAGCTAAACTCTGAGCTGAGGGACTATGAAACGTTGCATAAGCTCGGTATCCCCATGCCCCGGCTTCTGGAAGTAGACACCCAGCAAGAGCGCATTTTGAAAGAATACATTGCCGGAAAAACGGTTGCGGAGCTGCTTAAGACGGGACAGATGAAATCCGACTGGCTTGTGCAGGTACAGGAGATGTGTGCTCGCTTGTACCCGGCTGGTCTGAACATCGATTACTATCCCACCAACTTTGTACCGTGTGATGGAACACTTTACTACATTGATTATGAGTGCAATGTCTACATGGAGGAGTGGGATTTTGAACATTGGGGGATTCAGTATTGGACGATGCAGGCATCGGAAGGGGCGGATAAAACATGAAAAATTCAATAGAAGAAAATCTGCCATATGCATGGTTGGCAATGATTGTAATTGCAGTATTTTATGCCATCTATTTTGTCAAGATGATATCGCAGAAGCGACATGGAATACAGACACATCAGATAGGAAGAGTGAAAGAAAAATCCGTACATAGAGTAGAAGTGTTGATGAGTATTGCAACTCTTGCTGCTCCCGTTATTCAGATAATGTCCATGATATTCGGGTGGAATCATATGCCTGCAAACGCAAGGTTTACCGGTTTTAGCATAGGGATGTTAGGTGACCTGATATTTCTGACTTCTGTTCTTTGTATGAAGGATAGCTGGAGAGCAGGCATTCCTGATAAGGATAGAACAGAACTGGTCACAGAAGGTATTTATCGTTATAGCCGGAACCCGGCATTTTTAGGTTTTGATTTTATGTATATAGGGATGCTGTTGATGTATTTTAATCTATCAATGCTTGCAGTATCTGTATTTGCTATTATCATGCTGCATTTGCAGATATTACAGGAGGAGCGGTATCTGACAGAAAACTATGGAGATTCATATAGAGAGTATCGTAAACATGTTTTTCGCTATCTTGGAAGGAAGCTCAGAAGCAGAGAGAAAAAAGAAGCGACATAACAGCGGATATTTGAGGTGAAGAAGTGATTAGGAAATATGTTGATGGTGATATAGATGCAGTGATGCAAATATGGCTGAATACGAATATTCAGACACACAGTTTTATATCTTCGGATTATTGGCAGAGCAATTTTGATACAGTAAAAGAAATGATACCACTTGCAAAAATATATGTATATGAAGATGATTGCACAAAACAGATAGCCGGATTCATTGGAATGAACGATAACTACATTGAAGGCATTTTTGTGAGAAAAGCAGTACAATCAAAAGGAATCGGAAAGCAACTGTTAAATCATGCTAAAGAAGGTAAATCCACACTAAGATTAAGCGTTTATCAGAAGAATAAGAAGGCTATTCAATTTTATCTGCGAGAAGAATTTGTCATTCAATCCGAAAACACAGATAACAATACAGACGAAAAAGAATTCGTAATGGTATGGAATCGTTAAATTCCAGTTGTAGAATCATATAAATAAGAATTTAAGGAGAAATTATGGCTTCAAACAAGGAATACTTAGAGTATATTTTAGGACAGTTATCTGAATTGGAAGAAGTATGCACCTCCGGCAGGGTATCTGGTAAATGAAAAGGAAGCAGAGGCATTTGATAGAGAGTTCCCGTATATGGAGAAGAAAAAACTTCTGGGACAGATTTTCTAAAATGTAGCAAACTTCATCAAATCTTTATTTTTTTCTGTTAGGTTATATTTCAGTAAGAAATGAAATATAGAAGGAAGGATAGTAAAGATGGAAATGATGTTACAGACACAAAATCTATGTAAATATTTTAGAAAACAGAAAGCGGTAAATAATGTTTCACTTAATATCGAAAAGGGACAGATTTATGGACTGCTTGGACCGAATGGCGCTGGTAAATCTACCACATTGAAAATGCTGACCGGTATGATGAAACCAACTGCAGGAAAGATTTACTTTGATGGAAAACTTTTGGATAGGAAAGATTTATCAAAAATAGGAGCGTTAATTGAAAATCCGCCTATTTATGAAAATCTTTCCGCCAGAGAGAATTTGAAGGTAAGACAATTATTGCTTGGTACAGATGAAAACAGAATTGATGAGGTCTTGCAGATTGTATCACTTACAAACACCGGAAAGAAGAAAGCAGGACAGTTTTCTTTGGGAATGAAGCAAAGACTAGGCATTGCAATGGCATTGCTTGGAGAACCGGAACTTTTGATATTGGATGAACCTACGAATGGATTAGATCCAATAGGCATCGAGGAATTACGAGAGCTGATCCGGTCTTTTCCGGAACAGGGAATCACTGTAATTCTCTCCAGTCATATTCTCTCAGAGGTACAGTTACTTGCAGATAAAGTCGGGATTATTTCAGGTGGAATCTTAGGATACGAAGGAGCATTAAAGCAGGGAGATAATCTTGAAGATTTGTTTATGAATGTGGTAAGAAAAAACCAGAAAGCAGGTGAAATCCATGGTTAATATTATAAAAGCAGAACATCAAAAAGCCAAAAGAACCATGCGAAAAAAGTTTATCTGGGGATTTCCTCTTCTTACATTTGTCATGGCATTTATATTTACTCTTGGGATGACAAATGCTTATGCAGAAAGTGTTTGGAACTGGTGGTATACACTTTTGCTGCCGGGGATGATTGCTCTATTTTGTTATCTTTCTGTGGCGCAGGAGAAAAAGATAAAATACTATCATTTAATGACTATTCCCACAGACAGAAGAAAATTGTTGCTGGGGAAAATTATTTATATTGGGTACATGATTTTGTTTTCTAATGTGATTGTGTTTGCAGGAGCAACGCTTGGAGGCTTTCTTCTAACGACACATGTTCCAGTTGGAGGAGCGTTGATTGCAGTATTGTTTCTGACGGTTTCTGAGTTATGGGAGATTCCGGTAGCTTTATTTTTAAGTGAACGATTTGGAATGATTGTAAACCTGTTCGTCTGCCTATTTATTACCGTCAGCGGTGTGGTAATATCACAAACCAGAATCTGGTATGTACTTGTTTCTGCAATCCCTATGCGAATGATGTGCCCGTTGCTTCATGTTTTACCAAATGGACTTGCCGCAGAAGCAGGGAATCCTCTTTTGGATACGGGAGTCATTGTTCCGGGAATGTGTCTCTCAATCATCTGGTTTGTTTTTGTAACGGTTCTGTTTTTGAAATGGTTTGAGAGAAGAGAGGTGAAATAAGATGATTGGAAGATCTCTTAATGCAGACTTGCGAAAGATGAAAGGAACATCTGTGATTCTGGCACACTTACTGATTCCGATTATAACCAGCGTTATATTTTTAATATATTACTTTTTTTCACCATGGAATGAAAATATGAAAGTGATTGCATTTTATCAGGCAATAGGAGCAGGACTTCCGGTACTTATTGGAATTTTTACAGCAAGTGTGATGGAACAGGAACAAAATGCAGGTGATTTTCAAAATCTGTTGTCTTTACCGGATAAACCTGCAGCATTTTTATCGAAACTGTTGATGCTACTGGTTTTGTGTCTGTGCTCTATCCTATTGACAGCAATCATATTCGGAATTGGATTTGGAAGAATCGCATCAAGCGATATCGAAATCATGAAAGGATGTATATTTGCAGCATTGCTGCTGTGGGGAAGCAGTGTTCCACTTTATCTGTGGCAGCTGATTCTGGCTTTTCAGTTTGGAAAAGGGGTATCCATTGGAGCAGGGATTATATCAGGACTAATTAGTGCATTGATGCTTACCGGACTTGGAGATTATGTGTGGAAATATGTATTTGTCTGCTGGACGGGTAGAGTACCATATACTTATCTGCAATCTGTATTGGGAGAAACTAGTGTAGGTGAATGGTTGTCATTCATACCAGGTTGCTTAATATTTACAGGGATTAGTATGGTATACTATTTTTGGTGGGTAAACCACTGGGAAGGAAACAGAATATCGGAATAGAATCGAGGGAAACTATGGCAAAAATACTGGCAGTTGATGATGAACCGGCAATTCTGGAAATGATAGAAAGCATTTTGAATAAGGATGGACATCTGGTTACCAAAGTAAGTAATCCGCTGAAACTTAATATGGAAGAATTACATCGTTATGACCTGATTTTACTGGACATTATGATGCCTGGAATTGATGGCTTCGAATTATGCAAAAGAATCAGGGCACTTGTGGATTGTCCGATTTTGTTTCTTACGGCAAAAACGGAGGAAAACAGTCTGGTAAACGGACTTTCTTTAGGAGCAGATGATTATATTTCAAAGCCATTTGGAGTGATGGAACTTCGGGCAAGGATCAATGCACATCTTAGAAGAGAGCACAGGGAACATTCTGTCCGGATGGTTTTGGGGAGGGTCTGTATTCAAATATCTCAAAAGAAACTATTGGTTGATGATAAGGAACTTCCTCTTACGAAAGCGGAGTACGAAATCTGTGAATTTCTGGCTAAAAACAGAGGACAGGTTTTCTCGAAGGAACAGATATTGGAAGCGGTCTTTGGCTTTGACAATGAGAGTAATGACAGTACTATAATCACGCATATCAAAAATATAAGAGCAAAATTTGCGGATTATGATTATACACCGATAAAAACAGTCTGGGGGATTGGATATAAATGGGAAGAGTAAAGAGAAGCAATGCACTCAGCAGGATTTTTATGAGATATGTACTGGTCATGCTTGGATCATTAGTTGGTTTGGTGATTGTTGCTTATCTGCTGCTGTACCTTTTGATTAGTGTGGGCTGTATTTATCCGGCAAATTATGCAGAGCAAAAGATTAATGAAGCATATGATACGATTCTACGTGCAGATAAAGTGACTGCTGAGATGATTCCCGCACTTTGTGATTATGTAATCTTTTCAGAGAATGGAGAGAAAATAGGTGGAGATC
>ERZ772897.1744-NODE-1744-length-21264-cov-15.074072_pt1 | contig 21264 bp, 21 predicted proteins | sample MGYA00512125_ERZ772897 | MGnify/ENA primary metagenome ERZ772897 (study PRJEB29015, sample SAMEA2737660) | human gut metagenome | biome: human gut; feature: human-associated habitat; material: faeces | place: China | collected 2012 ... | reverse complement strand
TTCCAAAGTAGATAATCCGAAAGGTAAATGGAACAAAATCCATCCGGGCACACGTAATCTGAAAAATTTCGCCCTCCCGATGATCCTTTGTAATCTGGCACTTGAAATAGAACACTTGTTGGACAAAGAGTATCTGGAAAAAACAATAGAGACTTGTATCCATGAAGTGATGGAAGTATTCTATCGCCCGGAGCTAGGAGGAATTATTGTTGAAAACATAGGAGTGGACGGCAATCTCGTAGACTGTTTTGAAGGACGGCAAGTGACTCCCGGACACGACATCGAAGCGATGTGGTTTATCATGGATTTAGGAAAACGCCTGAATCGCCCTGATCTAATCGAAAAGGCAAAAAATGTAACCTTGACGATGATTAACTACGGATGGGACAAAGAATATGGTGGCATCTACTATTTTATGGACCGCAAAGGTTGCCCTCCCCAACAACTGGAATGGGACCAAAAACTTTGGTGGGTACACATTGAAACACTTATTTCCCTACTAAAAGGTTACCAATTGACAGGTGACAAACAATGTATGGAGTGGTTCGAGAAAATACATGAGTATGTATGGACGCACTTCAAAGATGCTCAATATCCTGAATGGTTCGGTTACTTAAACCGCCAGGGAGAAGTACTTCTGCCACTTAAAGGAGGCAAATGGAAAGGCTGTTTCCATGTCCCCAGGGGCTTATATCAATGCTGGAAAGTACTAGAAGAATTACAATAAATCTAATACCCAAAAACTTTTTTATTAACCAATTAAATTTTATCTTATGATGGAACAATGCTTTAAGCAAAAAAGTAGTTTCCGAACAATCAGAATCATACTATTCTCATTGTCGATGCTTTTTGCGTATGCCACAAATGGCTATGCCCAGAACATGGTTAGGGGAGTCGTCACAGACGTGACCGGTGATCCGTTGCCAGGAGTCAGCGTCGTTGTCAAAGGTACGACCACAGGTACCACTACCGATATTGACGGTAGATACTCTATCAATGCATCCAACACTGCCACTCTTGAATTCTCATACATCGGTATGAACAAACAAGAGATAAAAGTGAACGGACGCAGTACGATCAACATCATCTTAAAAGAAGATGTCGCTAATTTGGACGAAGTTGTAGTAGTAGGTTATGGAACACAAAAGAAAGCTCACTTAACCGGATCTGTAGCCACGGTATCTCAAAAAGATATGTTGAAAACAACTGCCAGTAATATGTCACAAACATTAGTCGGTAAGTTGCCCGGCCTTATTACCCAACAATCACTCGGACAACCAGGATCGGATGATGTTTCCATATTAATCCGTGGTTATTCTTCATTCAGCGGTTCAGGTACGGTACTTGTTTTAGTTGATGGAGTAGAACGAGCTATGGGACAAGTAGACCCGAATGACGTGGAGTCTGTTACCATCCTAAAAGACGCTGCATCTTGTGCCGTTTATGGTATGAAGGCAGCCAACGGAGTTGTGCTGGTAACAACCAAACATGGGCAAGAAGGTAAAACAGATATCACCTACAGAGGCAGTATGACTCTATCGCACGCTACCACTCTGCCTAAAATGATGAACGGAACCCAATATATGCAATGGTATAATCTGGCTCGCAAACTAGACAATAATGGCGTAGATAATCCATATTTTACCGACGAAGAAATTGCGGCAACTTATAACGGAGACCCTACCGATGGATTTGAAAATACAGACTGGACCTCCGACTTATATAAGACTACCCTTATGCACCAACACAATCTGTCTATAAACGGAGGCAGCAATAAGGTCAGATATTTCATCAGCGGCGGCTATTTACATCAAGATGGTATTATTAAAGGCAACAAAAACGAACGCAGCAATTTCCGTTCAAATATTGATGTACAAGCGACCAAAGACATTAAAGTGTCACTAAATACCGCAGCATTAATCAAAGATTATTATCAGCCGGGAGGATACTCTTATGGCAATCAACAAGCCTATAGTATTTTCCATCAGTTGCTTTACTCTATACCTTTTGTTCCGAAAGAGTATGAAGGTTATCCTACTTCGGCATACCGAGGCGCAACCAGCGCAGCCAATCCGATCTATGGATCTGCAAATTCAGGATTCCAGGAATCTCGCAGAGTCAGAATAGAAAGTTCCGCAAATGTCGAATATACAGCCCCATTCCTGAAAGGTTTGAAAGCAAATATGTTCATCAGTTGGGACTGGCAAGACCTGGCAAGTAAAACATTTGCTTATGCATATTCTGTCAATGCCTATGATTCTTCCACCAAAAGCTACAGCTATGTACAAAGTGCAAATCTGCTGGCAGATGGTAACCTATATCAGGGTGACCAAAAATCACAACAAGTAATATTACGTCCGACTATTTCATATAACAACAAATTCGGACTTCATGATGTAGGAGCCCTTTTCCTCTACGAACAAACTCAGGTAAAAAGCTCTGCACTGAATGCTAGTCGTACGGATTACGACTTATTCGATTTACCCGAAATATCTTTGGGAGATGCCCAAACTGCAACTAATAGCGGTTCTTCTGGGAAAAGTGCTTACGCCGCTTATGTAGGTCGTCTAAATTATGCCTACGCCAATAAATACCTGGCCGAAGCATCTTTCCGTTACGACGGTTCTTATAAGTTTGCCAAAGGACACCGTTGGGGATTCTTCCCTTCAGTTTCTTTAGGATGGGTGATGTCGGAAGAAGACTTTTTCAAAGACGCACTTCCTAAAATAGACTATTTTAAACTCAGAGGTTCGTTTGGTATTCTAGGTAGCGACAACGTTAGTGCTTTCTTGTACAGAAAATCCTACTCTTATACTAATAATGGAGTAGTATTTGGCAGTACACCTAACACTCAAGGAACACTTAGCAACACAGTAGCTTATCCAAATGAACGACTGACTTGGGAAAAAACAAAATCATATAACTTAGGTTTCGATCTTAGTGCCTGGAACGGTTTGTTGGGAGTTGAGTTTGATGTATTCTACAAATATACATACGACATTCTTCAAAGTGTTAGTAATATCTATCCTCCTTCTTTAGGTGGACACTACCCAAGTTCTGAAAATACAGGAACATTTGATAACCGCGGATTTGAAATTGCACTGAAACATCGCAATCGTATAGGAGAATTCAGTTATAGTTTGAATGGCAACTTATCTTACGCTCATAACCGTATCTTAAGCAGAACACAGGCGGATAACACATTACCCTGGCAAAGTGTTCTCGGATCATCAGTCGGTGAATTATGGGGATTAAAAGCATTAGGGTTGTATCAGAGTGAAGAAGAGATTGCCAATTCACCTCAAGTATCATGGAATACACCACGAGTAGGAGACATTAAATATGCCGATATTAACGGCGATGGAAAGATCGATTCCAACGACCGAATCAAAATATCACGTGGCATCCGCCCGGAAATGATGTTTGCACTAATGGCTGACGCTAATTACAAAGGCTTCGATTTATCTGTTCAGTTTCAAGGAGCGGCACTTTGTGATAAAATGCTTCAATACTCATGGCAAGACTTAAATGGCGCAACAGATATGACCCCTATGACAAGACCCTGGTATGCAAATTGGGACAACGCTCCTCTTTATCTGGTAGAAAACAGTTGGCGACCCGATCATACAAATGCGGAATATCCTCGTCTGACTGTCAGCAGTGTATCTCATTCAAACAATGCCCAACAATCGGATTTCTGGAAAAGAAATGGTGCGTATTTACGTTTGAAGAACGTGACTTTAGGATATACGCTTCCTAAAGCCTGGACCAACAAGATGGGATTGTCAAACATCAGAGTTTATGCTAACGGGACTAACCTACTGACATTTACCGATTTCAAGTATATCGACCCGGAAAGTACAAATGTAGCAACAGGATATTATCCACAACAACGTACATTCAGTTTTGGTATAGATGTTAGATTTTAAAACAAATAGTTAATATGAAAAATATAAAAAAATTAGCTGGCAACAAAGAAGTTATAGCTGTTGTAAAAGCAGATGCATATGGACATGGTGCCTTAGATGTAGCTCCATGCCTTTTAGAAAATGGTGCTTCAAGATTAGCTGTTGCAATGCTTACTGAAGCAATTGAACTTAGAAATAATAATATTAAAGCTCCTATAATGATACTTGGATATACACCTTTAGATTTAGGTGAAGAATTAATAAATTTCGATATAGAACAAACAATTTATGATTTAGATTATGCAAGAGAATTATCTTCATTAGCAATAAAACTTAATAAAAAAGCAAAAGTTCACATAGCTATAGATACTGGTATGGGTAGAATTGGTTTTCTTCCTACAGATGAAAGCTTTAACTCTATTTGTGAAATTTGTTCATTAGATGGATTAGATGCAGTTGGAATATTTACCCATTTTTCTAGTTCTGATGAAGCTGATAAAGAATATACACAATATCAATTTAATCAAATTTATGACTTTATTAGAAAATTAGAAAATAACGGTATTAATATTCCATTAAAACACGCCTCTAATAGTGCTGCAATAATTGATTTGCCTAATACCTACTTAGATGCTGTACGAGCTGGAATAATACTTTATGGATACTACCCTTCAAATGAAGTAAAAAAAGAAAATTTATCAATTAAACCAGCTTTAACATTAAAAGCTAAAATAGCTCATGTTAAAGAATTAGAAAGTAATATGTATATTAGTTATAATAGAACCTTTAAAACATCTAGAAAAAGTAAAATAGCTACTATTCCAATTGGATATGCTGATGGATATATAAGAACTTTAAAACATGATGCTAAGATTATTGTTAATGGACAACTTGCTCCTATAGTTGGAAATATTTGCATGGATCAATTTATGATTGATGTTACTGATATACCTAATGTTAAAACTGGAGATGAAGTTATTTTATTAGGTGAAAGTAATGGTATTAAATTTAATGCTGATGATATTGCAAAATGTATGAATAGTATAAACTATGAAGTTCTTTGCTTATTGAAAAAAAGAGTTCCTAGAGCTTATATTAAAAGTGGACAAATAATTCATGTAAAAAACAATGTCTAATATAACTAAATTGTGCACTACATGGATGAAAAAAATGAAATATTTCTTTTCCGAAAACGGTGAAATTTTCGCCTAAAATTTATATCTTTATTACATTGAACTTGCTAAAGTTGTAAAAGCCGCTAACACTTCAATACAACTTCTTTACGCAAGTTCAATTCTACAAAGATTAAATTCTAGGGCTTAATTTCAATATTCCCTCCAAATTAATTGCTTATAACATCACCCTTTTTATATAAAATGCTTTTTAATAAACTTAATCATATTATCTCTATTAGCTTCAAATTGAGCTACCCTATTAACATTAGCACCTGAAGGATGTGGAAATCCCATAAGAACTTGTTCTTCTTTTACAATTCCATCCTCTTTTAATTTTATCAAAACCTCTTCAACTGCTTTTCCTAAAGGTATTAATAATATTTCTTCCCATTTTTCTAAATTTTTAAACTCATTTATATAATCATTAGCTTTAAACAAAGTATATAATCTAATTTTGAAGATTTCTTGAAGATATGAAAAAAGAACGACAAAATAAGCCGTTCTTTTATAATGGCAACTGTATAGTAACTTTAGCACCTTTGTTTTTTGTAGAATTATCTAGCAGAAGTTTTCCTTTATGTTGTTTTATAATGCCATTAACAATATATAAGCCCATTCCATAATGCAGTTTAGAATTTCTACTTTGGTCTTCCATATAGAAACATTCTTTTGCGTGTTCCAAAGCCTCCTGCGAAAAACCACAGCCACAGTCAGTAATACAGATATTCAAGTAATTATCCTTGTTATCTACATCTATATACAATGTAGAATTTTCAGGAGAGAACTCCACAGAATTTGAAACCAAATTTATAAATGCTCGTTCCAGTAACATTCTATCCCCTATTAGATTTTGTGGAAGATTATGTTGTGTCTGCTGAATAATAATACCTTTGTCCTTGCAAATGATTTTTGCTTGAGATAAAATATGTGCCAAAAACTCTGGCAATTTAATATCTTCCATTTGTAATTGATAACCAGCAGTCGTTTTAGATATATCAATCAAAATTTTTATGTACTGCTTCATCTGTTCAGAACTACTCATTGCATACGATAAATATAGCTTTTGTTCTTCGTCAAGTTCTGTTTCATCTAATAAATCAATGTTCCCTTGCACAACAGTTAATGGAGTTTTCAAATCATGGGCTAGAGAAGCAATTTGTTCTCTTTGTAATTGTTCACTTTTCCACTGTTTTTCTAATGACTCTTTTAAGCTGTTCCGCATGCTGTCAAAAGATATAATCACGTTTTCAAATTCCAATATTTTAGAATGTCCGATAATAAAATCTAAGTTTTGATTTTCAATTTCTTTGGTAGCTTCTAAAATAGGGGTCAATTCTTTTCTCAGCTCTTTAGCAAAATGAACAGTTAAATAAACACATACCCCTAAACTGCTTATAATCATTAACGTAATCATCACAATTTCTGGGGACGGTAAATAATGGTTAAGTTGTGGGTTTAAATATTGAGAACCTATAACATACTGTAAGACAATATATTCATCATTTCGTGTAACGAAAATAAACTGTGTTTTACCACTGGTATCCATTAACCCAGTTTTAGCAAACATCAAAGCCTTTTCTTTTACTTCTTCGCTCATATTTGTATCAATGTATTCATAGTTTTTCGTTAATCGAAGAAATTTAGTTCCAGTAGGAAAATGTATATCTGATACATTCGGCGTTGCAGTTAGTATAGGTACTAGAGCTTCCGTTTGTCTTTCATTATTATCCGCAAGTGTTACAATCCCCATGCTGGAAGCTAATAACATACAGACAAATGGGACAACAACGGACAGACATATTCCCCCAAGTAGGCAAACAAGAAATTTACGGAAAGTTTTTGTAAGTGATGTTTTCATTTTTATTCCCATTTATAACCAATCCCCCAGACTGTTGAAATTGGCTGAACACCCATTTTTTTAAATTTTGCTCTTATATTTTTTATATGTGTCGAGATTGTAGAGCTATCGCTTTCTCCGTAAAAAGAAAATGTAGCTTCGTATATTTGTTCCTTTGAAAAAACCTGTCCTTTGTTACTTGCAAGATACTCACAAATCAAATATTCACTTTTAGTAAAAGCGATAGGTTTATTATCAACACTAATCGCCTTTGCTGATAAGTCTATTCTTATCTTATCTAAATTTAGTGTTCTATGTTTTTCACGTTTCTCTCTACGCAAGTGAGCATTGATACGTGCCCGCAATTCTGCAATACGGAATGGTTTTGTTAAATAATCATCAGCTCCTAATCCTAAACCCAAAGTAATATCATTTTCCATCGTTTTTGCCGTCAGAAAAAGAATAGGACAGTCAATAAAATCTCTTATAGATTTACAGAAAGAAAAACCGTCTATATGGGGCATCATAACGTCTAAAATAACTAAATCATAATAGTTCAGAGTGTCTAAAGGAACTTCTTTTGCAGAAGAATATACAGTTACAATATGCCCATCTTTCCCAAGCCCATTCTTGATTAACTGTAAAATCATTTCTTCATCATCAACAGCTAATATATTTGCCAATATCTACACCTCCTACAATTCCTATATCCAAGTCTTATTCCATTGTATTTACTGCTACGTAATATTTATTTTTAATATTAACAGCAATTTTTTCTTCTGTGGAAGTTTCTTTTATACTGTATATATATCCGTAACTGAATATTGTACCGTCAGCTTCTTCAATTCTTTTTGAAATTTGAGCAATTTCCTGCTTCAAACTTGAATATTCCACAGTTTCATCTGTCAGAGTATAAATTTTTTTATCTATTTGTATGGTATCTTGATTTTCTGTATCTAGTTCCACGATTGGCAAGGTTTGGTTTAATAATTTATTTTTATCTGCGGTTTCTTTCAAATCAAATAAAACTTTTAAAGTTCCAAAAGCTAGGACAAGGACAATAGCTATTGCACACCATTTTAATATTTTTTACTCATTTTCTTTTCCCCCTTCCCACCTCTGAAACCACATTAAACTTATTATAAACAATACTACTGTAAAAATCAGCATGAATATAAAGCCAAGTTGAAACTCATGAAAAGTAGAATAAAATTGCCTCTCATTAACACATTGCAAAACACAATAATCCATAAACCTTACACCCCAACCCCACGGCAAAAATTTCCAAATAAAATCACCAAGTCCAGTAACTAACAATGCAGATAATAGACTCCCTACAATACCCAAGCCCATAGCTACACTTTTGCCTAAACTGAAACCGACAAATATGGAAATAAGATAAATCGGTATTCCAGCCAATATTAAGATAATTAAAGGTTTTATATAAAATGAAAATGGCATAACTGGGTAGAGTACGTCAAATAAGAAAACACAAAGTATTGTTGCAAAAACCGCCAAAACAATAAGATATAATAATTTTCCAATGTATACCGCTATGCGTGAATGGAATGTACCTAAGATTAACTGAAAATGACCTGCTCCATCTTCTAGTTCAACTATCATACCTACAACAATTCCAATAACGAATGGAAAAATAATCGCTAATACCTCCAAAAAGGTTGTTACATTTGTAATATTATCCCAACCGGATATATGAAAATATCCTGCAAAAATACCAGCTCCTATTACTGGAAAAAGGATATGAACTAAAAGTAATGGTGTATGTCTGCTCTTAAGCCATTCTACTTGAAAACATCTAATAATACTACTAAACATTAAAGAACCTCCTGCTTTATAAAAGACTTTACTGTTAATTTTGAAATTACATAGAATAAAACCAATGACAAGCAGACTGTCATGATAATCAATGGTAAAGGAGTTGATAAAGCATTTCTCGTTACTGGTTCTCCATTCGGCAATATTCCTAATGTAGGAACCATAAGGCGAGTAACCCAACTATAAGGACATACGAACCAGAGCCTTGTGCTTGCCCCTAATGTTCCCAGTATAAAGCTCATTCCAACATTTAGTATAAGAGTAGCGAATACACCTACTTTTTTTACAAGCCACAAGCATAAAGGAATGTTCCATATACTTGTTAGAATAATGCAAAGCGTTCCTAATAGTGCCTGTGTCAGGCTAATTGTCATAGATATATCAAAAATTTGTTGAATGATAAAACCACCTGCGACATTGCATACCATCAAAATTGTATTCGCAAGTACAATGTATATTATACAAGTAATTATTTTTGCATACCATATTTTTTTTAAATCAATAGGCAATGATAAAATTGCTCTGAACTTTAATTTTCCGTTATCTCTTTGAATTATCAAAATAGATAATAGCGTTAGATAACTAGGATATAATAATACATACCACCAGTTATATGAATTTTGTTGATACCACATGGGAGCAAGTACATTCAAAAATAAAGTTAGTATAGGTGCTAACCATACTAATTTTTTTGCAAAAGTATTTTTATGTTTTAGATGTTCAGAAGATATATAATTTCCCATATTATCGTCCCTCCTGCGATTTTCTTACAACTTCTATGAACAAGTTTTCTAAATCTTCATCTTTATTCATCTGTCCCTCATATCCTAAAATACCATTTGAAATAATGCCAATATCATCAGCAATAAGCTGTACCTCTGATAAAATATGACTGGATAGAATAACGGTAATCCCTTGAGAGGGAAAAGAACGAATAAGAGAACGTAATTCTTGTATACCGATAGGGTCTAAACCATTTGTCGGTTCATCTAAAATCAATAATTTAGGATTGTTTAATAAAGCAATAGCTATTCCCAAACGTTGCTTCATTCCCATTGAAAATTGTCCTGCTTTTTTTCTCCCCGTATTTTGTAAATCAACTATTTCTAAAACTTCATCCATTCTGGCTTTAGGAACGCCGAGCAATTTTGCACGGACTTCTAAATTTTCTGCTGCGGAAAGATTATCATAAAGTGGAGGTGTTTCAATCAAAGCCCCTATTTGTTCTAAATCTTTTCTAGTCCAGTCATGTCCATTAAAAAGAACTTTTCCATTAGTTGGACGAAGCATACCCGTAATCATTTTCAAAGTGGTAGATTTTCCAGCACCATTTGGACCGAGTAACCCATATATTGAGTTTTCACGGACAGTTATAGACACATTATCTACTGCCTTTTGTTTTTTGAAATACTTACATAAATTATCTGTCTTTAAAATTTCTTTCATAGTTGTTCATATCCTTTCTTTATGTTTGGTTAAAGTATAAAAAGAAAATTTGAAGATTTCATAAAGATTTGAAACAAATTTGTTTTAATCCAGCCGTAGCATGTAGCTCGCATTAAATGTAAAATACAGCTACGGCATTTTATTATTTACTCTACAATCTTCCAGTTACTATCTTTATGTAACACAAGCTCATACTGCGACACCTGCGTAGCCTTTGTCTGATTATCAAGGAATTTTACAGCTACTTTCACTTTCACATTGTCCCTGTCCTTTGTAAAGATAGGGTTTACCAATTCAGAATAAAGGTAGTCCCTGCTGATAGGTTCAAGCACATTCCCCGATACATAGTAGGCAAACTCTTTTTCCGTCGCTGTTGGGTAGAGCTTAAAGAATGTTTCCAGAAATGCGGTAGCGTCATTGACGGTATTAGCGTCCACGCTTGCGTCTGCTTCTGGTGTCTTAGGCTCATAGTCTGATTTTTCGATTGCTGGTGCAAGAGTAGGGTTCTGAATGATTACCATATCCCCGTCAGCGTCTACATGGACTTTTACAGTATAAGTCGCTTTCACATTGCTTGTCTGTTCTCCCTCTTTTATCTGCTGATCTACTTCGTAGGTAGCAGAAAAAGTGTCCGCTCCCGATTGCTCGATATGCCATACAATCACATCTGTAACCGTGGAGCTGGTCGGTATATCGGTTCTAATGGTGTCTACATTTAAGTCCTGCAATTCCTTTGTCAGATAACCGCTGATTGCCTGCGTCCTTGCTTCGATAGCTTCTTTGCTGTTATCCCATGTGTAATAGGACTTCGCAAAGTTTTTCACGAAATTTTCTATCCCGTTGGTGTCCTGCAAGCAAAGTTCAATGATTTCTTTTTCATGGGTGGTGTGCTGGTCGATAGCCGTAAAATTCTTATACACCCCAAAGCTCACGCTTGCGACAAGCACCACCCACAACGCAATCACGGTTTTCTTATGTGTGCCTACCTTGACAGTACGCACCTTTTTTTCTTTTGGTTCTTTGATAGTTTCTGTCTGTTTCTTATTCTTCTTAAACATATTTTTCAAGTCCTTTCTATTGTTTTACTCGTCCTGCACCGATTAAGTGCTGTTGCCAGTAACTACTACTTAGGTCTGCATATCCTATCGGGTCGCCTGCGTGGTACATCTGTGTCGGCGAAACAAGAATACCGACGTGTGTTACATACGAACCAGCGTTATAGGTGGAATGGAAAAACACCAAATCGCCTGCTTTTGCCTGCGAGAGTGGCAGATGTTGGGTTGCGTCATACTGTGCTTGTGCTGTTCTCGGTAAGGAGATACCAGCTTTTCCATAGCACCATTGCGTCAATCCCGAACAATCAAAGGAAGTATTCGGGTTACTGCCACCATACACATACTTCCAGCCTTGATATTTCAACGCTTCATTCATTACCTTTTGTGCCAGTTCTCCCGATACCTGCGGAACTGCTAAATACTGATTGACTACTTCCACATAGAACATATTTCCATAGCCATACCGCCAGCCCCCATTCTTAGCAACGGCTATCGGGTTGGTGTAGGTTACTTTCTTTCCACCCGATTTCTCACGGGCGAAGCTCTCTGCAAGATTAAAAGTGTGTTTTTTTCCTTTTCCTGCCACATATCCCACATAGCCACCGCCATAGTTATAAGACTGTATCGCTACATTCAAGTCGTCGATACCTTGATTTTTGCAGGAAGAAAGCAGGGACGCAAAATACTTACACCCCTGCTTGATTGAGCTTTCCGTATCTAAGGAATTAGGCGGTAAACCAAGACTTTCCGAACTCTGCATAACATCTTCTGCCGTACCGCCACTTTCTACTTGAATGATAGCAAGTAACACATTGACATACTCGGAGATACCGTTTTCTCTGGCGTATTTTTCTACCATAGGCTGATGTTTCAAGACTTCTGCGGATAAGTTCATACCCGTAATGCCAGAAGAAAAATTGCTGTTCTCGTCGTCGCTGTCCGCACTAATGAGGACGCCAAAGAAAAGCACCAGAGAAAAGAGGATAGGAAACAGACTGCCAATGATAGCGATATGTTTCAGTTTCATTTTTTCTTCTGTCCTTTCTTCGTTACAAGGTTACGGGTTTTCTCTATGGTCTGCTGGTTCTTCTGGACGCTCTGGGTCTGCTGAACCTTTATCCTGCGGTCTTTGGTGTCATTCTGGCGTGTTTCCTGCGATACCACTTTTTCTACATTCTGCCTATGTACTGTCTGTGTAGGCTGGGGTGCTTTCTTATCAGAAGCACCAGAAGATAACGGACGCTCTTTGATAACATTTGTCTTGACTGGCTCACTTGCTTTTGAAGTGGTCGCTGTGGCAGGACGTTTGACTTCCTGCATTTTTTCCGCACTCGGCTTTGAAGCTGTGGCTGGTCGCTCATGGGGACGGGTAGCTCCCGTTGTCGCTGATCCGTCAGCCTTTCGCTGTACCTGCCTTGCTTCTTGTGCCTTTTGAAGCTCCATACGTTTGTCAGCGATATTTTTCTTACGCTGTTCCTGCTTTTCCAAGCGTCCCGTCTGTCTGGACTGCTGTTCCTGCACCATGCCACGCTTGAAGTCGGACACGCTGGACTTTGCCTTTTCCTTTGCGGAATACACCGCATAAGCGGTCTGTGTCGGCATATCCTTGATATTCTCTTTGACAGCGTTTGCCTTGTCTTTCACTTTATTTTTCGTATCTAAAACAGCACCGACTTTTGAACCTGCACGCTGTCCCATGCTGGAAGTGGTATTGCCCCGATTTTCTTTAGAAGCCGTATTTTTTCTTTCGGCTCTCTTGCCAGCAACGGCACTTCCAGCCACCGCACCAGCTACACCGCCCGAAATACCGCCAGCACTTACCGCCCTTGCAATACGGTGTTCCATACGCCTAGCCCGATGTCGCATAAACAGATACGGTCTGCGGAATATGCGTCGTCCCATGCTTTGACTGTCGCCAGCATTAAGTGAGAACATACTCATTAAGTCGCCCAGCTTCATGTAGATACCAGCGAAACATACTATCTGCAAGAACGCCACCATAAAGAATGGGTAGTCTGTGGAAATGTTGTAAAACATACTGGAAATACTAAATGCCACCGTTACAATGAGCGTTATTCCTGCCCGTGTCATTATGGTATTAAATACTCTCACGATTGCCTGCTTTGCCATGCTTTCATAGCTCGGTATCATGGAAAGTAAAAAACTGATAGGTAAAAACATTGCAAAGATAATAAAAAGTATCTGGCTGAACAACATCATGCCCGTAAGCAAGAATACAAATATCGTGATACCCAAGTTAAAGAACAAGAGGAAGAACACCATACCCAAACGGTTCACGACCTGCGGTATTGTCAGATTGTTATTGTCGTTGTCCTCGATTTCTGTTTTCACGACTTCCTCTCTGGTTTTCCCGTCCTCGTCCTCTGGACTTGCCGATACAAGAGCTTCGACACGGTCTGCCCCGATTTCTTCTGTGTTGCTGTTACCGAATTGCAGAAGTAGCCACGGCTGTTCCACTTGAATAGAAAATAGGCTGTCCCGTATCAAGTCCACGCTGTCCTTGCCCTCGCTGTCGGAGTTGGGGAGCATGATTTTTGTTCCCAAGTCCAAAGAAGCGGTACTGATGTCTGATGAAAATTCATTTATCTTCTTGATGTAGTCGGGAGCGTAGGCAATAAACGAAGCGGACAGCACGAACACCACCACAAAGTTGATAACAGCGTGAAGTGCCTTGCTGGTTTCCCGTTTGATAAGTCCCGTATAAGCAACATACATTCCCACCACTAAGATAATGAGAAGCAGGAAACCAACATAGAAGCCCGTAGAAGAAAAGCCGTTCTCGGTTACACCTGCAAGGGTCTGTATGCTCTTTCCGATACTGTCTGCCATATCGTTAATAAAATCAAGTTTATAGGCTTCCTGCACCACATAGCCCGTGGCATTGCTTAAATAAAGGCTTATCGTCCAGACAAAGTTGGTAATGCAGTAAAGCCCGTACTGTACCGATTTTCCAATGCCGTCCAGCCAGTTCCACGGCAACCATGACCAGCTATTATCCACATAAAAATCAAGCTGGTAGTTGGAAAGGGGATATTTTGAGTAAAGATTTTCTGCGTTTATGGTATCGTCCACAAGCCCCGTCGCATGAGCCACCGTCCCCAAAAGTGAAAGCAGGATAAGGGAGAGTGCCACCACGAACAGAGCCATTTTGAGAAAGTGAAGTATCTTCCTTTTTGTGAACGCACCTTTTATCCTTTCTTTCATCACTCCACCTCATTTCTCTGTACGGGCGGTCTGGTATCAAAGGCGTGTAGCAGTTCTTCAAAGACTGGGTGTATCTGCACCACACCGACACGCCCGTATAAGTCCTGCAATAAGCATTGTCCGTTCTCCAAATCACGCAAGCGTTTCTGGTTGTTCTCATCGTCCTTGTCGATACCGAAAAACTCTAAGGTCTGCTTTATCTCGTTTATATCCGTGCTTCTAAATGCAAACTTTAAGCCGATATTGTTTTTCAGACTTTCCTTTGACACGTCATAGGCAGACTGGGTAACGAAATAAACGCCTGCCTGCATAGCTCGCCCAGCACGAACCAGCTTATTTGATAAGGTTTCTCCTTGTGCCACATTTAAGAACGCCCACGCTTCGTCTAAATCGACAATCTTAAAAATGCTTCTGTCCGAATGGATAAAATCAAGGGCAAAGGTACTAATCACAATCAGCATAGACACAGACAACAATTCAATGGTCGTGTATTCTTCAAAAGTGGTATCTTTATCTGGCAGTACAAGGTCGGCTACTTGAATGATATTGAGCTGATTATCCAGACTGATAGCATTTTCTACCGTACCGTCTGAAAACAGCAGGTGTGCAAAGTCGTAGTCCGTGAAGCTGTCGATATGGTCTGCGATATTTCTTGATATGGGCGTATCTTCACGGCGTAGCTCGTCTATCACATGGAGCAAGCCCCGACTGTCGCTCTGGGTAACGGAGCGTACTGCCTTACGAAGTACGGGGAATTTTTCGCCGTCCCTTGAAGAAATACCCGTAAGGAATGTTAAGATGTCGATTGCCAGACTTTCAGCGTCTTTTACATTCTTCATAATCACAAACGGGTCAAGAAGCCCTGCATTGTCCTTATCGCTGGTAAGATTTACGATATTGATTTCATGTGCAATCTCTGGGAGCGTTTCTTTCCAGTTACCACGCTCACTTTTAGGGTCTAACAGAAGTGCTTGACCGCCAAACAGCACCGCATAATATACCAGAAGATTGTTACAGAACGATTTCCCACCGCCAAGCGAACCGACAAAAGCAGACGCTAAAGCGTTGGTAACTGTACCTTTTACGCCCTGCGAAGCTAAAGACGGTTGCAGGTACACATTTCTTCCCGTATCAACGGAATAGCCCATATAGATACCCGTAGTTTCCCCTAACTGCTGGGTCGCTCCAAAGCCAAGCCCTGCCAAGAAGTCTGATTTTACATACTGCACATAGTCATTGATATATCGCTTGCTGGCAGGTAAAAATTCAGAATGAAGCCCCAGCATATCCCCAGCAGGACGCACCAGCTTTACATTGAGGTCGTCGTAAAAGTCCTTGACTTCATCACAACGGCGTTTCAGCTCGTCAAGATCGGGTGCAGACACCCGTATGACGTAGCTTAACTTATACATACTTTCTTTTGTCTGGTCTAAATCAGTTTCCAGCTCGTCCACGCTGTCTAAAGCGTCCACCACATTTGAGCTGGTTTCACTTCCTGCTTGATAGGCGTGATTATCAAGGTCTTTCAGTTCCTTTTTCTTGTTGCGGACGGTCGTTAATGCTTTCCGATTTTCCACGATTTCTACATTCATGCTCGTATCAACGGGGAATGTGAATTGCTGTTGCTGGAAATAGAAGATTTCAGACGACGGAAAATCAAGCTCTCCTACAATCGCATTGACGGTAAAATAGGACACATAGCTTTCCTTGTCCTCATGTTCCAATCGTAAATACCGCTGGCTTTCCTCAATCACACACCTTGTCGGACGGATAAGGTCGTAGTATTTTATCAGCGTCTCTTTGTTCAATTTTTTCTTTGGTAGCTGGTACTCATAATCTTCATAAGCGATACCGTCCCTGCCGTAAAGATGTTCCATGAGATACCCAAAATCATGGATTTCCAAGCGACGCACCTTAAAGCGACGGGAGATTTTATTTTCCAGTAACTTTTCCATTTTCATGTAACGGTTGATTTCATCATTCGGCATGGAAACAAAATCATTCATCAGCGTATGGTTTACTTCATGGAGAAACTCTTTGAATGTCAGCCACGCCGATTTTTTGATGTTCTTCAGATTGAGCTGTTCTTCCGTAACCATGAGCTTAAAGCCAAGAAAAAAGCGGTAGTCCACTTGATTGTCCCCAATCATAGATACTAACGCTTCGGTCTGTTCGTCTATCTTCTGGCAGGCAACTTCCTTTAATTTTCCAGTTACCAGCTTCTTTGACTGTTCCTGCATACTGCGGATTGAGCTTTCTGTGGCAATCTGCAACGCATGAATTTTACCCTCACGGGACTGTGCGATAAGCTGTCGGAAACTGTCATGCACGATAAATTTCTGCTCTGCGGATAGAAAAGAATAGTTGTATGGTACCAGCTCATAATAGGCAAACACTTCATTGTCCTTGTTCCAGACAAGGTTATTGTCAATATATTTTATCGGGAACATAGTTCACACTCCTTACTGCCGTGATTGTTTCATTCAATATCTGCTTATGCAGTTTTACGGCTTTTCCTGCATAAGTGATTTTTGGTCGCAGGGCATAGGTTATCTGTGATTTCAAAAAGCTGTACGGCTTCTTTCCGTCAAAGGTTTTCTGCGACATGAACCAAGTGAGAGCAACGGGAATACCAAAGTATTTGAGAAATGCTCCCTCAATCATGGAAAGTGGGGGAATATCCCCAAACAGAATGATGATAAATTCCGTAATCACAAACCATGTAATCTGTGTAAAAGTAACGGGAAAGGGTAAGTTAAAGTCATTGATTGCATACAAGACTTTTTCCACGTTCCAGATACCCGTGTAGCTTTTAATCTTTTTCAAGTTCTTTCAGCTCCTTTCAAAATAGAAAAGGACAGCCATTTTCAGACTGTCCCTTAAAGAGAAATACGCTGTCAGTAGCAACAATGCTTGTCGCTGATCTTCCAGCGTTAATATGGTATCTCGCACATACCTCGGCTTGTTTCAATAAAGCAACCGCCCATATCCAAATCTCGCCCGTAGGCTTCATAGTCAATGTAATTCTGTAAGCTGGGTGGAATGTCCCCAAGTGCCTGCAATTCGTCTATGTAGTAGTAGGCAACGTCTGTCATGGTTTCACAGTCGGGATAATAATAAATATCGTCCTTGTGTTCCACGACTTCTTCCAGCGTCCCGTAGTGGCTGATAAATTCGTCCAGACACTCTACGATATAGTCGGGAAGTTCCTCTATCATTTCATACATCTCATTGAGTTCTTCAATGGAAACATACTCGCCAATCGCAATGGGAAAGTTGTCGGTATCATGGATAGCGTATTCCTCATACTGTTCATTCAAGCCGATTTTTTCTTTCACATCTTCCTCGTCAATGGGGAACGTGAACCAAGCACCGACTAAATAGCCCTCATTGTATTTGCCAAGATTAGCAATATAAACCGCCATATCATCAATCATAAGCACCACCTCATTTCCTACTCTGGCAGTTCAAAGATACCGTGTTCTGTTACTAAAAATTTCCCGTGTTCCTGCAAGTGAGAAGCGTAGGCTTCAAAGTCAAAGTAATATTCTTGACAGTCCTCGGATAAATGCTTAAATGTCGGGTCGTTCATCAGCTTTTGCCTTGCAACATCTATCATGCTTTTGCAGTCAGGATAAACCGTAATCACGTTCCTGCAAATATAAAGTGCTTCTAAATTTTCAAACACCGTAAGTAGTGATACATATTCTTCCTGCATATCACTTGAAAGCTGGCGGTACATAAAATCTAATTCGTTGAGCTGGTACACGCTGGTGTGTTCGTGGACTTCATCAGCATAAGGCAACACCTTTTCGATAATACGATAATCCCCACTTTCTGCACCGATACCTAACTTTTCTTCAAACTCGGCAACATCTATCGGCAGGTCGAACCAGTATGATATTGTTTCTTCGCCAGTTGTTCCTCTCGTTTCCACCAGCACCCTTGTTTCCTGCATTGTTCCTCACGTCCTTTCTGTTGCTTCATCACATCTTTTAAGCTCTGGTACGACATACCAAACACATACTTTGAAAAATCTTCTAACTGTTTTATATCATAATTCGTAAGCGGTAATCGCTTCATTTCATGCCACACTTTACGCTTGTAAGAGGGCAGGTTAGAAATATAATCACAGCCGACGTTTGCCTGCATATCCTTAAAAATATCGCTCATTTCATCACTCCAATCTGATTTTAGGTAAGAAAAAAGCAGTCAATCCTAAGACTAACTGCTTTATGTATATGGATATAATTTGATTAAGTTTTAAAACCAGTTTGTTTTTTCATCTCTAAATTGAGGGTTATCGCTGTGTTGATATGGATTATAGTTATTCAGATTGCAACCATATTCTTTTAATGATTTGATTTTGTTATCTTCTGTCCATTCAATTAAGGAAATACCGTCAAATTCTTCAACGCTTCCCGTATTCATTTCATTTTTAAAATACCATTCTACGACAGTTTGATTTTCTTTATGAAAGAACTGTTTAATATCCCAAATAATGACTTTACCACGAGTATTCCATTCATTAAACCAATGTTTTACTGTTTTAAGATTTTCATATTTAGGACACCAGCTTTCCGTATAAACAACATCTTCTGTAAAAATTTTATCTATTCCTAAGTCTTGCTGTTTCAACCACATATCAAACCATAAACGAATAATTTTTTCTCTCTCATTCAAAATAGAACACCTCGATTACTTCTTTTTTCACATTATAGCACCCATACATCAGCCCCACAATAAAATTTTATGCACCGATAATCTTATTGAACAGCTCTAACAGTACATCTTTCACACCGCCAGCATTGAATACCAAGCCGACAGCAATTAAGGCAACTACCAAGAAGCCGATAAGTTTGGAAAACTCACGCTTGAACCCTAAGTAGATACCGATAACCACGATTGCCATAAGCACTAAGCTCTGTGCGTTTGATAAAAACCATGGCCGTCATGTAAGGTCTTGTCGGTCAGTTCGCAATACAAGCCACTTTCCAATTTATCCTCTAATCGTAAAAGCTGGTCTTGATATTTTCCCAACGTAATTTCACAGCGGATATGAAGCAAGCCTTTTTCCATTTGATAATAAATCTTTGGAAACCAGACGATTTTTTCCCTTGATCTGCTTTGCAGGTCAGTAAAAAAACCGCTGTTTTGTACGGTATCGGCTTCATACCACTTGTTTTCCAGTACCATTCTTGCCAACTTTTGACGGTGCAGGAGCTTCTTGAAACTATCGTAACAGAAGCGGTAGTACAGAAAAGCGACCAATGCACAAACACCAATCGCTATCAGTATGGTTATGAAGTTGTAAGGGGAAAGCGTCAAGCCGTTTTCTAATAAGATGAAATGTTCCCAGTCGGTACACATGAGCTGTTTTATATTCAGTAGCAGAAGAACCGCCACGAACAAAAACAGAAGCGTCCCTATGGAAAAATGATAGACAAGGTGTTTGTCGCTGGCTCTGATACGGTGTCCTTTGTTCCAAATCTTACGCATAAATCAATCACCCCTTTCTGGGTATGAAAAAAGCAGTCAATCCTAAGACTAACTGCTTATATCATTATTCGTATTTTTTCCCAACAATATAGGTTGTTACTAACATTCCTATCAGCAAAATAATTATAGCTGGATATTTTACAGTATTCCATAATGAAATGCCACCAACTAAAAAACTGATATAGCAAATAATAGGATATAGAATAGCAGTTCCTAATGTAAATACTCTAAATACTGTTAATACATATCCCCAGTTTGCATTATTAAAAGATAGCCCTGCCATGTGTATTCTGAAAATTCCTTGTGATACAAAATTAACTTTATTTGTATCATAATATGTCGGTAATAATTCTTTTGCAAAAATGCAAAGCCAACTTGCAAACAAAAGCATTAACAAAGATATATACAAACTATCTCCCATTTGTTCTATGGAAATTCCAGAAACAGTTAATAATATTGCTTCTATAACTACCACACCGATTGAGATAAGAAATGCAAATATCCAGTTCTTTTTTCGTTGACGAATTGTATCACACAACGACAAGTCTAACGAGTTTACAACAAGAGTTTCTACCACATCACTATTTAATGTCTTGTTCTCTTTTAATTTTTCTCCTTGTAAAAGTTCTGTTACTGTAATATCAAGTACATCAGCAATAGGGATAAGTAATGTAACATTTGGCATACTGTTTCCACGTTCCCATTTACTAACTGTTTTATCCGACACAAACAACTTATCTGCTAAGTCCTTTTGTGTCATTTGTTTTTCTTTTCGCACTTCGGCTAAAAAGTGTCCGAATTTTTCATTGTTGATTTGATACATTTGTGCCACCTCCTATCGTTATTTTAATCATTTACGATAAGGTAGGCAATCTACTAACGGGAGAGTACCGCTATTTTTCTAACCTATGAGGAGAATTTTTATTTTTTCGGCTGTCCCTGCGGTGTAGGGGACTGTGGACTGCCTGCGTTCTGATTGCCTTTATTCTTCAACACAATATCCTCTGCCTTTACATACCAGTCCACATCTGCACCCGTATAGGTTTTTCGTGATACCGTATCAGCTACGGGATTGACAAGCTCCACAACTGCATTGTACGGAAATTCCCTTAACGGTACTTCTGGCGGTACAGACACGGGGATAATTCCACCATGCAGACTGCACTTCAAATCATAGATACGCTTTTTAAGCTGGGTACTCGGTGTCCCGTCCTCATTCTGTAAGAACACATCACGCACCGCTGTAAATTTTAATTCTCCAAATGTTTTCTCTTTGTCAATAA
>ERZ772897.1734-NODE-1734-length-21382-cov-7.634220_pt1 | contig 21382 bp, 15 predicted proteins | sample MGYA00512125_ERZ772897 | MGnify/ENA primary metagenome ERZ772897 (study PRJEB29015, sample SAMEA2737660) | human gut metagenome | biome: human gut; feature: human-associated habitat; material: faeces | place: China | collected 2012 ... | reverse complement strand
GGCCCCTGGATGGCCCACCAAAGAAAAGCTTCTGCCGTAAGGTGGAAGCTTTTTTTATAAAAAGGCCATGCAGGACTTGAAAGGACGGCCGAGCGAGAGCGAGGTGATGAACAGTCCAGTGGACTGTTCATTAGTCCGTGGGTGTTGGGCCCCTGGATGGCCCACCAAAGAAAAGCTTCTGCCGTAAGGTGGAAGCTTTTTTATAGAATGGCAGACAGGGATATAAAAGCAACGACTTTGCCCCTCCCTATGAAAGCGATTGTTTGTGGCGTAGATTGCAGTTTTTTGGCGGTTATGTTACACTAAAATAATAGTGTGAAAATGGTAAGGAGAAAAAATAAATGGAAACACAACACAGCGGCCGGAGCTCATTTTCCGGCAAACTTGGCTTTGTCCTGTCGGCAGCCGGCGCCTCGGTTGGCTTGGGCAATATCTGGCGGTTCCCATACTTGGCGGCAAAATATGGCGGTGGAATTTTTCTGCTGATTTACATTCTGCTGGCGGTCACCTTTGGCTATACAATGATTATGGCAGAGACAGCGCTGGGACGGATGACCCGGAAAAGTCCGGTTGGGGCCTTTGCAGCTTCTGGAAAGGGACGCTGGCGTGCATTTGGAGGATGGATCAACGCGGTAATTCCCATTTTGATTGTGCCGTATTATTCGGTTATTGGCGGTTGGGGTATCAAGTATCTGGTGGGGTATATTACCGGTCATGGCAGTGAGCTGGCACAGGATGGGTATTTTTCCTCTTTCATCGCCAATGGCGCTTCGGTGGAAATCGTATTCCTGCTCTTTACCCTGCTTACACTGGGCATCATTTTTGCCGGTGTCCGCAATGGTGTGGAGCGTGTTTCCCGGATGATGATGCCGGTACTGGTGGTGTTATCAGTAATTATTGCAGCTTATTCAGTAACACGGCCCGGTGCGCTGGAAGGAGTGAAGTACTTTTTGGTACCGAATCCGGCCAATTTTTCATGGATGACAGTGGTTACAGCCATGGGCCAGATGTTCTATTCTTTGTCCATCGCAATGGGTATTTTAGTAACATTCGGCTCTTACATGAAAAAAGATGTGTCCATTGAGGGATCTACCAAGAACGTTGAGATTTTTGATACGCTGATTGCAATGATGGCCGGGTTGATGATCATTCCGGCGGTGTTTTCGTTCTCTGGTGGTGACCCGGACACCCTGCAGGCCGGTCCCGCACTGATGTTTATTACGATCCCGAAAGTTTTTGAAAGCATGGAACTTGGTTCGCTGGTGGGCGTGCTGTTCTTTGTGCTGGTGCTGTTTGCAGCGGTGACAAGCTCTATTGCATTGACAGAAAGCGCAGTATCGACTTTTGAGGATGAACTGGGATGGAGCCGCAAAAAGGCTGCGGCAGTGATTGGGATTATTATGGTGCTGCTTGGAAGCTTGTCGGCGCTTGGCTATGGCCCGCTGTCGGGCGTGACCGTTATCGGGATGCAGTTCCTTGACTTTTTCGACTTCCTGACAAACTCAGTTATGATGCCCATTGCGGCCATTGCAACCTGCCTGCTGGTGACCAGCGTGATTGGCGTGGAAAAGATTGAGGAAGAGGTGACCCAGAATGGTCAACCTTTCCGCCGAAAAAAGGTTTTCAATTTTATGATCCGCACCCTTTGCCCGGTGTTTGCTGCCATCATTCTGGTAAGTTCTGTGGCGAATGCCCTCGGGTGGATCTCGATGTAAAAGAATTTGATATTATCATACCATATGGGGAAATGGATTTACACCCCCTCAATATGATTTACAGGCGAAACCTTTGGCGGCCAGCGGTTGAAAAAGGTGTATACCAGAAAACCGGTGAATATCGCTATGCCGATGCTGCCGCCGATGTGTACCATTTTATCCTGGATAAGATGGTCGATACCCGCTCCGGCAGCGAATGGTTCTGACAGACAGATAAATACGGCACCCCCGCCCACAAGCCCATTGTAGAGCCGTGGAAGTGCCCTTACCACAATGGCCGGATGTGCATGGAACTCATGAGAAGGAACTCCGATGTCAATGTGTAAACTGCACTCTGAATTTTACCGCCAGCAGGCAAAGCTGGACGCCATGCTGACCCGCCGCTGCCATACCATCACCGAAGGCAAGAACGGCGAGGGCGCGACCTACATCAAGACGGCCAGGGGCTGGCTGCACATTGCCCATGGCGTGCGCAACACTGCGAAGGGCCTGCGCTATGTGATCTACCTGCTTGTGACCGATTTGAAAGAGCCCTGGAAAGTGATTGCCGAACCGGCCGGATTTTTGATCGCGCCGCGTGGCTGGGAGCGCGTCAGCGATGTTTCCAACGTGGTATTTACCAGGGGTGCTATTGCGGATGATGACGGTAAGGTGTATATTTATTATGCCGCCAGTGATACGCGCCTGCATGTTGCTTTCACGATCATTGGTCAGCTTTTGGACTTTGCATTCAAAAACCCCGCAGACCCGCAGCGCAGCCGTGACTGCGTGGCCCAGCGTGTGGCGCTGATCGAAAAAAATCAGACATATCTCAATCAGCAAGACCGGTAGTATCGTGTGCCCGTGGCCCCGGCGGGGGCATCCACCCTGGCGCAACCTGGCTGCCCATGCTGGCGCTGCTGGCTTTGCTGGTGTTGGATGTCAGCGTCGGCGCGCAGTTCCCAGTGCCGTGGGGCGAGCCGTTGACCCTGCGCGGTGCGGCTAGCTTTTGCCTGGATTTCGCCCCCCGCCCGGAAGTTGTGGACGGAATCTGGCAGCGCCCTGAATGGCCGTGGAAAACCCTGCCCGCGTCTGATTCTGCAGGGGCTGGAGGAGACTGCAGCCTATCAGGATGAGGCAGGGAAACGGTACACCGGCTTTATGCTGCAGACCATTGGTCTGCCTCTGCCCGGCGATTACGGCCAGGTGCCCGCAAAGCTGTGGTACCTGCACAAAGTGTAATGCGCAAAAATTGTGCGTCAACCTGAAAATGATTCCGCGATATGACCCTATCATTTTATAATGTGCTGTGATATAATGAGGTAAATCGACAATGTCAATTCTAAAACTGACCCCATCCTGCAAGGATTACCTTTGGGGTGGCAGCCGCCTGCGCACCGACTTTGGCGTGCAGAGCGATTTGAACCCGCTGGCGGAAGCCTGGGTGCTTTCCTGCCATCCCGATGGCCCCAGCTATCTGCCGGACGGCACCATGTTGGCGGACTACCTGGCCGCCCACCCGGAAGCGGCGGGAACAGACTGCAAAAAGTTTGAAATGTTCCCCGTTCTGACCAAGTTCATTGACGCCAAGAATAGCATTTCCATCCAGGTACACCCCTCCAACGAGTATGCGCTGGAGCACGAACACCAGTACGGCAAGACCGAGATGTGGTATGTGCTGGACTGTGAACCGGGCGCGTTCCTGTATTACGGCTTTGACCATGAGATCAGCCGAGAAGAACTGGAAGAGCGCATCCGGAACAATACCCTGACCGAGGTGCTGAACGCCGTGCCGGTGAAAAAAGGCGATTGCTTCTTTATCCCGTCCGGCACGCTGCACGCTATCTGCAAGGGTGTTGTGGTGGTTGAAGTGCAGCAGAACTCCAACGTGACCTACCGTGTGTACGATTACGGCCGTGTGGGGGCGGACGGCAAACCGCGCGCGCTGCATGTAAAGCAGGCGCTGGAGGTAATGCGCCGTACCCCGCCGGAACAGCATGATTTCAGCCCCCATCTGGCAAAGTGCGATTACTTTACCGTGGATGTGGTGGCAGGTGGTTACACCGGCACGGCGGACGAGACGTCCTTTGTTTCGCTCCTGATTACCGAAGGGGAGGGGCGCCTGACCTGCGGCGGCGAAACGGTGCAGGCAAAAAAAGGCGACAGTTTCTTTATCACGGCGGGCAGCGGCGCCTATGCTTTAACGGGCAGCTGCAAAGCCCTGCTGACAACCGTTTGATTATTACCAAAGCAGAGTGAACAAGAACCCCGGCCTGCTGTGCAGCCGCGTATGCGGAACGCCGGCTGCGCCAAAACGGAGGCAGGGGAACCATGAACACAATAAGCTGCGTTTCTCCTTCAAATCCCTGTCCGGATGGTTCCCGGGCAGGGATTTATTGTAGTTGGAAATAAAACACAAAAAATACAATTTGTATATTTATCGAAAAACAAAACAGAATGAGCGATACGCGCGGCGAAACGATTCGTCATAATATGCAAAAAAACACCTGCATATTTGTCAAACATGTCAAAAATTGACCTTGCCCCCGGTGGGGGAGTCTGCTATACTTGTGAAGCATGAAAAAATGAGAACCGGGCTGTCTGTGCAGCCCGGAAAAGCAAAAAAAGATAACGATAAGGTGTCTTGTTTCGCGCAGGGCGGTAGTGGGGGCACTGCCGGACAAAAGAGGAAAGCATAAATGAAACTGATATTTGAATTTGCCCGCATTGCGGCGTTCTGCTTTGCGGGGGAGGTTTGCCACCTGGTGCTGCCGCTGCCCATCCCGGCCAGCGTGTACGGGCTGATGCTGCTGCTGGCGGCGCTGCGCTTTGGGGTGGTCAAACTGGAGCAGGTGCGCACGGCGGCGCTGTTTCTGACCGGCATTTTCCCGCTGCTATTTGTTCCGGCGGCTGCGGGCGTGATGGATCTGTGGGCGGATTTACAGGCTATGCTGGTGCCGGTGCTGCTGGCCTTGATCCCCATTACCATTTTGGTCATGACGGTGTCCGGCTGCGTGACCCAGCGCCTGGCAGAGCGGAAGGAGAAAAAGCAATGATCACACAAGTTCTGGAATCTTCCGCCGTATGGGGCGTGCTGCTCACGCTGGCTGCGTTCGGCCTGGGGGTGCTCATCAACAAGCGCACCGGCAAGGCAATTTTCAACCCGCTGCTGTTGGGCACGGCGTTTGTCATCGTGGTGCTCAGCGTGTTGAACATCCCCTATGATACATACGCCGCCAGCGCTTCGCCCATCAGCTACCTGCTGCTGCCCGCAACGGTCAGCCTGGCAGTGCCGCTGTATGAAAAATGGGATCTGCTGTGCAAAAATCTGGTAGCCATTGTGGCCGGTGTGCTGGCCGGAGTTATGGCAAGTCTGTTCAGCGTGCTGGCACTGGCCCTGCTGCTGGACCTGAACCATGAGCAGTACATCACCCTGCTGCCCAAGTCCGTTACCACTGCCATCAGCATGGATGTTTCCCGCGAGCTGGGCGGCATTGCCACCCTGACGGGCGCCATTGTGATTTTGACTGGCATTGTGGGCGCGCTGGCGGCGGAAACCGTCTGCAAGGTGTTCCGCATTACCAACCCCATTGCCAAAGGCATCGGCATTGGTACGGCGTCCCACGCCGTGGGCACCAGCAAGGCGCTGGAAATCGGCGAAGTGGAAGGCGCGATGAGCGGCCTTTCCGTTGCTGTGGCCGGTATCATGACTGCCGTGCTTTGCCCGCTGTTCTCGGAATTGATTCACTAAATACAGAAGGCCCGCCCGCGCATCACCTGGTTTGTGGTGCGCGGGCGGGCTGTTTGTATGCCGCCGGACGGCGGAAAACGGCATTTTTTGCAAGTTTTTTGCCCGGCAGCGGGGGCAGCTCTTGCCGCGCGGCGGGTTCTATACTATAATAAATAAGCTGTTTGTATGTGCAAAATACAGAGAAAAAAGCGCAGCGCCGTCCGGCAATAGAGGGCTGGAATGTGCGGCGCTGACGGAGAGAGGATCATAAAATCATGGGATTTTCGTTTGTGACAGAAATTCCTTCCCCGGATGTCATTCGGGAAAGGTTTCCCCTTGCGCCGGAACTGGCCGCCCGCAAAAAAGAGCGGGATGAAGAAATCAAAAAGATCATTACCGGCGAAAGTGACAAGCTCCTGGTCGTTGTCGGCCCCTGCTCGGCGGATAACGAGGAAGCCGTTGTGGATTATGTGTCCCGTCTGGTCAAGGTGCAGGAGAAGACGAAGGACCGCCTGGTGATCGTTCCGCGCGTGTACACCAACAAGCCCCGCACCACCGGCGAGGGCTACATGGGAATGATCCACCAGCCGGACCCGGAAAAGAAGCCGGATATGCTGGAGGGAATTCTGGCCATCCGCCATATGCACATGCGCGTATTGCAGGAAACCGGCTTTTCCACTGCGGACGAGATGCTCTATCCCGAAAACCTGCGTTACCTTTCGGATATTATGTCCTATATTGCCGTGGGTGCCCGCTCGGTGGAAAACCAGTTCCACCGCCTGGTGGCCAGCGGCTGCGATGTGCCCGTGGGCCTGAAAAACCCCACCAGCGGCGATTTGACCGTTATGCTCAACTCTGTTGTGGCGGCCCAGGTGCCCCATGACTTTATCTTCCGCGGGTGGGAGGTCCAGTGCCCTGGCAACCCACTCAGCCACACCATTCTGCGCGGCGCGGTGAACAAGCACGGCCAGACCATCCCCAACTACCATTACGAGGATCTGCGCCTGCTGTATGAGCTGTACATGAAGCGCAACCTGAAGAACCCCGCCTGCATTGTGGATACCAACCACAGCAACTCCGGCAAGCAGTATATGGAGCAGATCCGCATTGCGAAAGAGGTTCTGCACAGCCGCCGCCATTCGGACGACATCAAGAACCTGGTCAAGGGCCTGATGATCGAAAGCTATATTGAGCCGGGCAGCCAGAAGATCGGCGAGCACTGCTATGGCAAGTCCATCACGGACCCCTGCCTGGGCTGGGACGATACCGAGCGACTGCTGTACGATATCGCAGAGCTTTCTTAACCGATAAAATTACAAATAAGGCATGCACTGCCGGAAGCTGAACAGAGGTTCAGCCGGGGCGGTGCATGCCTTTTGTGTTGCGGGGGATAATCGATAAAAATCAGTACAGCATGGTGTCATCATCCACGCGGTACACATGGCCGTCTTTTTCATACACTTCAATGTAATAGTCGCCGTCCGGGGATTTTTCGGACCAGGTTTGCTGTTCAGACACAGAATTGTTCTGAGAATCCGAAGATGCAGAAGAAGCGGAAGATTCCGAATTATTTTATTCTATATTAGTGCTGGATACTGTCGGGGTCAAAGTTGCGTGCCATCAAGGCAGAGATGGCGGGCAGCGCGGCAGCAATCAGGGCTTTGTCATGGTTAGTGGCCAAGCGGGTGACGGAATCAAACAGCATGGTGTTTTCCTGTTGCGGGGTGCTGGCGGGCCAGGTGGGAATGCCGCTGTGCTGCGGGTTTCCGGTGCGGGCAAAGGCCAGAACGGCATCGAAAATCTGCTGTTCCAGCTGCGGGGTCACGCCGGAAATGTTGGCAGAAGGCACTAGCTCAGTATTATGGAAAACAAACGGGATATCGGAACAATGCCATGGGGCGCGGCCGCCCTCAATGGTGAAATCCTGATTGAAGAAATAGCTCCACACCGGGCCGGTTTCCGCCCGGCGGCGGATATAGCGCATGGTCGGCTCCCGGAACAGTACATCCAAAAACGGCAGGTCGGCGGCGCTGCGTTCGGGGTAGGCGGCGTGGAACAGCGGCAGCAGGGCATCCGCCGTCTGCTTGCCCAGCATTTTTTCGGCAAAGCCTTCGGCCTCGGCGGCGCTCATCTGCGCTTTGTTCAGGCCGAAGCCATTGAAGGCGGCAAACTCGCCAAACACGGTGCCCACCAGAAGGGGAATGCGGGCGGTTTCGGGGCGGAACGCATTTTCCAGCGGGTCACCCAGATAAAAGGCGTTGGGGTGTGGGGCGCAGCCGGTGTTTTTTCCGGCTGCTTTCAAGGCGGGGGCTACTTTATTATAAGCGGCGGCAAGCGCGGCATAGGGTACCGTTTCCAGTGCGGCGATATCCGCCGCGCCAAGCTCCGCCATCAGAGCCTCGGCGCAGTCCCGCCCGCTGCCGGTGCAGTCGGCCAGGCGGCCCAGAACGCCGCTCATCACAATACCTTTGTGGAACAGCCCGTCCGCGGCGGGGGTCTGCAGCAGGGTGGTCACCTTGGCGCCGCCGCCGGACTGGCCGAACACTGTCACATTGCCGGGGTCACCGCCGAACGCGGCAATATTATCCCGCACCCAGCGCAGCGCGGCGATGATATCGTCCCCGCCCGCGTTGCCGGAATTGGCGTATTCCGTCCCAAAATCCGAAAGGTCGAGATAGCCCAGGATGTTCAGCCGGTGGTTGATGGAAACCACCACGCAGTCCCCCAGGCGGGCCATGTTTTCGCCCTCGTAAGCGATCTGCTCAATGGAGGAACCGGCAAAGTATCCGCCGCCGTGCAGCCACACCAGCACGGGGCGGTAGGCGTCATCCAGCGCGGGGGTCCAGATGTTCAGGTTCTGGCAGGCTTCGTCCATCAGCCAATAGCGGTGGGGCACCAGCATTTCGCCGTTGGGCTTGGGCATTTCCAGCAAAGGGCAGACATAGCCGTAACTGGTGGCGTCCAGCACGCCGTCCCACACAGCTGGCTCCGGCGCATGGAAGCGCCTGGCCTTGGCGTAAGGGATGCCCTTAAAGATATCCAGCCCGTCAAAACGGTAGCCGCGCACCGAGCCGCCGGTGGTGCGCACCAGCGGGGCATTGGAAGAACAAGAAAAAGTATGGGCCATAGCAAACTCCTTTCCAGCAGTGGGCAAAAATGATACATTTTTTGATACTGGTTCTATTGTAGCAGATTTACGCGAAAAAAGAAGCCATAAAACGTAGAAATGCAGCAAACCTATCAAATTTTGTTGACCAGGGATGTACAGTGGCGCTACCATGAATAATGGATGATTATACATGAAAATAATGAACAGATGTGCAAAAGCGCAGTGTGCGGCTGCCGGAAGAAAGCGGAATATGCGTTATTTTCGTTGTTTTGAGCTACACCGTTAAGTGGGAATGCTGAAGAAGAGAAAAAACGTACATGGGCGGATGCTCCTTTGGGGAAAAGTCAGGCGGCAGTATACAGGGTGCCGCGGCGCTTCATCCAGCGGTAGGCCGCCACGCAGATCATGACGGATAACAGCGAACCCGCCGGTGCGGCCAGCCCCATAGGCAGCAGGGTTCCGGCAAACAGCCGGGAAGCCAGGTAGGACCCCGGAACGCGCACCAGCACAATAGCGATGATGTTGTGGAGAAAGCCGATGTAAGACTTGCCGCAGGCGGCAAAATACCCGGTAAAGCTGAAGTGGATCCCGGCAAAAATGGTATCCACAATATAACCGCGGATGTACTGGCAGCCCATCAGCACCACGGCGGCGTCGGTGGTGAAGCACCCCAGCAGCGGCTCGGCCACAAGCTCAATGACCAATACTACGGCAATGCCGTAACCGGTGGCGATCATGGCGGCGTATTTCAGGGTCTGGGCGGCGCGCTCCGGCTTGCCTGCGCCAAGGTTCTGGGAAGACAACGCCGATACCGCCGCCAGCATGGAGGACGGAACAATGAACATGGCGCTGATGATTTTTTCCACAATGCCCACGGCGGCAGAATCAATCAGGCCGCGGTGGTTGGCAATGATGGTGATAATGATGAACGCGACCTGAATGCAGCCGTCCTGCACAGCGACCGGCAGGCCGATTTTAAGAATACGGCCCAGCACGCCTTTGCGCGGGCGGAAGTTCTGGCGGCTCAGCCGCAGGCCGGTTTTGTGCCGCCGGATGCCGAACAAGGCAACAATAACACTCAAGGTCTGCGAAAGGGTAGTGCCCAGCGCAGCACCCACCGGGCCAAGGGCCATGGGACCGATGAAAAGAATATCCAGCGCAATATTGGCGGCGCAGGCAACGGCGATAAAGTACATCGGGCTTTTGGAATCCCCCAAACCGCGGAAGACGGAGCTGATGATGTTATATGCCGTGATGAACGGGATGCCGATGAAGCAGATGGTCAGATACTGCACCGTGCCGGGAACGGCCTCTGCCGGAACACCGATCAGGCCGACCAGCGGGCGCACTGCGGCCACCAGCACGGTGGTAAAACCGAGGGAGACCGCCATGAACAGGGTGACGGTGTTGCCGATGGCGGCTTCGGCATCGCGCATATTGCCCGCCCCCACGGCGTGGCCGATGATGACGGTGGAACCCATGGCAAGCCCAACAATGATAACGGTCAGCATGTGCATGACCTGGCTGCCGTTGGCAACGGCGGTGATGCTGTCCACCCCGCAGAATCGGCCGGTGATGTACAGGTCCGCCATGCCGTACAGCGTTTGCAAAAAGTAAGAGAGCAGATACGGCAGGGCAAAGGTCAGAATGGCTTTGAACACGCTGCCGGTTGTAAGATTTTTTTCCATGATAATTTCCCATCCTCAGCTGGCAATAGTCTAGGGTGTATCTGAAAAGTCGAAAATGTAGTCTATTTCTACAAACACAGCGGGATTTTTGCCTTAAATCCTGCTTGTGTTTACAGGCGTCTGGATCCAGAGCCTGTTCACCTCCGCTGTTGTGCTGGTGTTCGCCGCCAGAAAGCTGACTGCCGCCATGCAGAGCGAAAAAGCATAAGCTGATTTTATTCTAACACAAGCCTCCTTACTTTGCCATCAATTTTGGATGGATAGGGAATTTAACAGAAAACCTCCGGCTGCATTGTGCGAGTAGCCGGAGGCTTTCTGTTTTAATACAATCTCATATAAAGAACATATGTTTTGATGCATTTGCTGACAAATCTGTGGCGGCAGAAAAAAGTGTAGAACTTGACGATAAGACTTTTGGAAATATGATCAAGGAGAAAATCGACCGTATTAGCGCAGAAGAAAAGGCCGGGAATGTGGCTGAATGATGTATCGGTTAAACAAGAACGAAAGAATTTTTGATGTTTGTCATGAGGAATGGCGCAAACATCGGCCCCTGCAAAAATGCCGGGTGCTGCGAGAGAATAAAGGCAATACCGCATAATTCTAAGTGCCGATACGGCGAGCGAGGTGCGGCAGCTGCTAAGCCAAAAGCGCAGATAATACTGGATGTCTTATCGAGCATTTTGGCAACGCAGATGCCGTGCCGCAGCCGCCGGAGCGGTGCTTAAGCCGTCAGGCGGGAATTGTGCGGTGTTGCCTAAAATACCCAAGCATTATCGCATAAAGCAAGACAGTTATCATTAAGATTCTCTTGCATTTCTCTCTCTTACAACATACAGCCACAGCAGCAGGCGGGCCCCCCTTGAGGCAGGGATCCCGCCTGCTGTTTTGATGGAATAGAAACGTTTGATTTGCGGCAAAACAAAACACCGGGCGCCATATGGCACCCGGTGTTTCAGTTAAATAACCGGCGCAATCAAACCGGTATCAGAGGAGGAGAAAACAGCAAAATTAGTTTGCGCGGTACTGGGCCGGCAGCTGGTCGAGGGTCTTCCATTTCTGCATGGCGTCTTCCAGGCTCATGCCGCCCGCAACAGCGTCGCGGCGGCATGCGTTGACGGCCTGGATTTCTTTCATCTTTTCGCCGGTCAGGCTGTAGTTCTTCATGGCGAGCAGGGTAGCAGCCCATGCAATCATGGGGATGACGCAGAACAGAACGATAACAACCACGTTCATGCCGGGGGTGTACGGGTCGTACTGGGTGGGCAGGCTGTCAAGGCCGATAAAGCTGACGGCCACGCCGACCACGGTAGCGGACAGGCTGGAAACCAGCTTGTCAACCAGGCTGAACAGAGTGCCCATGATACCGGGGATATACTTGCCGGAGATGTAGGTCTCGTAGTCAGAGCAGTCGGCAACCATGGGGATGGGCATATCGGCAGTAGCGTAATAAGCGCCATAGCCAATGCCGAACAAAGCGATGAACAGGATGGTGTAAACGTTGATGGAAACCTTGCCGTCAGACATCAGAGACAGGGTGAAGGCATCGCCCTTGCCCCACAGGAGCAGCAGCACCAGAACGCCGATGTAGCAGATCAGCGCAACGCTGACATAGCGCATCAGGCTGGCTTTCTGGCCTTTCTTCTGGCTGGTGCGGACGGTGAGCAGGAAGAAGGGAACGCTGAACACATAGCCCAGAACCATCATGGGCAGGTACAGACCATCATAGTTGCCCATCATGCAGCCGTACAGCATGCACAGAACAGTGGTGTTGGTGGCAATGGAAAGTGCCAGCTTGCAGCCTGCACCAGCCACCATCAGGCGCTGCATGGGGTTGTTGCCCTTGATGATGGCAACATACTCGGCAAACTTGATCTTTTCGGTTTTCTGGCCGCCGATGCCAAAGTACTTCGGCTGGTCCTTTTCCCAGATGCCGATGACAGCCAGGATGGTCAGGGCGATGGAGATCACGATGCCGACAGGAGCCAGGGTGCGGAAGAAACCGGCGGAAGCGTAACCGCCCTCATAGTTTTTGGCCAGGATGGGGGCAAAGAACTGCATGGCGCCCATGCCCAGCAGGGAGCCGACGGTGTTGAAGATGGTGAACAGGGGGCGCTGCTTGGGATCGTTGGTCAGAACAGTCTGGCCGGAACGGGTGCAGGAAGTCTGGAAGGTGTAGCCGATGACCCAGATGGCGTACAGGGCTACAAAGGCAACATAACGTGCCCATTCCATGGAGGCGGGGATCAGCGGGGTCAGGCAGTACAGCACCAGGATGCTGACAGCCATGATGAGGTTGCCGATGACCATAAACGGGCGGAACTTGCCGAACTTGCCGTTGGTGCGGTCCATCAGGGCACCGATGATAGGGTCGGTAATGGCGTCAAACAGGCGCATGCCGGTGACCATCACGGAGGCGAAGATCATGCTCAGGGCCAGAACCTTGCTGCCGAAAGTGGCAATGTAGGAAAGCACCAGAACATAGTACACGTTGGTAGCGCCGTTGTTAAGCGGGAACAGCATCAGCTGGTAAGGCTTGGCGCGGTTGACGCTGGCAGACGCCGCAGAGTTTTGTTCACTCATGGAGGCATTCTCCTTTCATAACAAAGACCCCCGCCCCGAAACGGGCGGGGGCATAAACGATTCAAAAGGGGGAAGATGCGGAGGCTGAACCTTACTGCTGATTCTGAGCGTTTGCAGTGTTGGCAGCCTGCTCAGCAGTCCAAGTCTTCTTGCGCTTGATGGCAACAACCAGGCGCCAGATGCACAGCACGGTCAGAACAGCCAGAACGGTGTCCAGAGCGTACAGGGCGGTCTTCCACCACGGGGTGATGACCTTCAGGCGGTCAGCGGAGGACCAGCCGTTCATAGCGTTGGAGTTGGCAACGGTGTACAGGATCTTGTGCATGGATTCGCGCATTTCGGTCACGATGTAAGCATCGTTCTCGTACTTCGGAGCCAGGGTGGTGTGGATGGTCGGGTCCGGGCTATCCCAGATATCGGAACCGGCAATCAGACCATCGGCCAGATCCATGTATTTGCTGGAACCGGAGTAGTCGGTGATGATCATGCCGCGCATGCCCAGTTCGCCGCGCAGGAAGCCGGTCAGCAGGTTATCGTAAGCGCCGCACCAGTAAGCGCCCCAGCGGTTAAAGCCGGACATAACGCTCCAGGCGCCGCCATCGGTGACGGCCTTGTCGGCAACTTCCAGGTAGATTTCGCGGGCAGCCTGCTCGTTCAGCCAGGTGTTCACGCCACGGCGGCTGGATTCAGAGTCGTTCAGGGCAACATGCTTCAGGTAAACGTAAACGCCCTTGGACTGGATGCCGTTGACTTCGGCAGCGCAGATGGTGCCGGCAACGAACGGATCAGAAGCATAGTACTCGAAGTTACGGCCAGAGTAAGCGGTGCGGTGCATGTTGATGCCGGGGCCATACAGACCAGAGTAACCCATGGCCAGGCAGTCTTCGCCAATGCAGCGGCCCACATCGTTGATCAGATCAACGTTGAAGGTGGCGGCCATAACGTCTTCGGAGGTGTAGCACATAGCGGAAGCGCCGCCGGTCAGTGCTGCGGTCAGGCCCTGCGGGCCGTTTTCGTCTTTGGTACGGGTCTTGCCGATGGATTCAATAGCGGCAGTGTTGTGGAAGCCCAGGGTGATGGTGTTGACCATCTCGTTGAAGGTCAGCTGATCCAGCAGGGTATCCCACTGGGGATCGTCGTAGTCGGCACCGATCATGGAAACCAGAGCCAGACCATTGTCAGCGCCCAGGGTGGGCATTTCAACGCTGTCAGCCTTGCTGCCGTCGTAACGGGTGAAAGCCAGGTGATCAGCCAGGGTCTGGGTTGCGTTCAGCACAACAGGCTGGGTGGGGAAGGTGGCAACCCAGTTGGAGCGGCTCAGCCAGGTAACTTCGCCAGGTTCGCTGCTGCTCTTGTTGGGGTCTGCTTCATCAAACAGGTTGGTGATGGCGGTGCCGGTTTCGCTGGTGGCGTAGGTGGTGCTGTCCAGAGCGGCGTTGGTCCACTTGTAGGTCAGGGCAACGTCGCCATCGGCGGTCATGCGGCCATCGGTGTTCTCAACGGTGTAGCCCTTGGCAGCCAGGATGTTGTTCACAGCGTTGTGTGCATCGGTGGCAGCGGTAAAGTAGTAGTCGCCAGCGTCAACAATATAGGTCTTGGCGTTGTTGGCATCATAGGTGCGCAGCTCGCTCTTGTCAACGGTGATGTTGACAGTCTCGGAAGCGCCGGGAGCCAGGATATCGGTCTTGGCAAAGCCGCACAGCTCAGCAGAAGCCTTCTCGATGCCGTTGGCCTTGTCGTAATCGGTGTAGGGGCTCTGGAAGTACAGCTGAACGGTTTCTTTGCCGGAGTAGGTGGAACCGGTGTTGGTGACTTTCAGGGTGACATTGAAAGCATCAGCAGACTCAGTTACATTGAAATCGCTGTACTCGAAGGTGGTGTAGCTGTCGCCATAGCCGAAGGGGAAGGCAACAGTGGTGGACCAGTTGTAGTCGCCGGCATTGCCGGTGCCCATAACAGCGTCCTCGTAGCGGGTCTCGTAGTAACGGTAATCCAGGTAGATGCCTTCCTGATACACGCTGTACATACCCTGCACATCAGGGCCATCGGTCAGCAGGTTGTAATCTGCTGCGTTGGGGTAAGCCTGGGTGTAGAAGTTGTACATGGCGGGGTTGGCCATGTTGTCATACAGGTAGGAATCAACCAGGCTGCCGGACGGGGTAACCTCGCCAGCCAGCAGCTGGGCAACACCGTTGATGCCGGTCTGGCCCACGTCGCCGATCCACATAGCGGAATCGATGCCGTAATCCTCGCCGCAGATCTCCGGGTTCAGGAAATCCATCTCAATGGCGTTGGAAGAGTTGATCAGAACGATGATCTTCTTGAAGGTGCCGTTGTCCTTCAGGGTCTTCAGGTTCTGGAGCAGTTCCTTTTCTTCAGCGGACAGGGCCAGGTAGTTACCGTCGCCCTCCTGGCCTTTGATCCAGGAATCATTGGTGCCGTTTTCGCCACTGGGCAGGTCAGCGCCCTCGCCGCCGGAACGGGAGAACACGACGATAGCAGCATCGCCGTAGTCAGCAAAGCTGGACTCGGCGCTGGACAGCTTGCTCCAGGGAGCTTCGTTCACAGCGTACTGGGTGTTGGCTTCCAGGGTATCGGAGATGGCAGCCGGGGTGATGCGGCTGTAGTTCTTCATCATATCGTCAGAAGAATACAGATCCCACAGGGTGCTGTTGATCTGGATGCCCTGATCTTCCAGAGCCTGCTTGAAGTTGGGAGCCTTGCTGGTGTCAACGGAGCCGGAACCGGTGCCGCCGTACATCAGGTCCACGGAGCCGTGGCCGAACAGGCTGACCTTTGCGCCACTTGCCAGGGGCAGGGCGTTGTTGTCGTTCTTCAGCAGGGCTGCGCCTTCGGCTTCAACCTGTGCGCACAGCTCAGCCTCATAGGACTCGCGCTCTTCATCAGAGGTGAAATCGCTCTTGAAGTACTCAGTGTCTTCGTCGCTGTCGCCCTTGATGATCTTGTAGGTGTCGGCGTCCAGGTAGTTATTAACGGTGGTCGTATAATGGAACGCAACCGTCGTGCCTACAATGGCGCCTGCGGTCAGGACGGCGGTAACGGCGGTCAGGCCGGACCACATCCCAACTTTGGGTTTCTTACTCATTGTGTTCTCCTCCTGTTAGAAAATGCTCTATAACAAACTGTATTAAGCAAGAACAAAATACAGAGTGTTCAAAATAGATTATACCCAGTTTGCACTCTTGGATTTGGTCTTGTGCAGCTTGTACTCCGGGTTGGGGGTATCTACATGGCGGATGACGGACTCATCGGTGCGGTCACCAGCCACGGCCTGAATGTGCAGCTCGCCGTTCAGGGGAACCTTGAAGGTGAAAACATGCTCGCCGGTCTGCTCGCCTACCTTGTTGCCGTTTACATACAGGGCAACGGTGCTCTGGTTGGAATAAACCTTTACGGTAGCGGTGCTGCCGGTGCGCTCCACAAAGCGTTTGGAGCAGATGTGCACAAAGGCTTCATCGCTCCACCATGCTTTATACAGATAGAAGCTGTCCTTCTTGGTTTTGCGGTCAAAGGTCACAAGGCCCTTGTGGTTCATGCCCGGCTCGCCGCCCTGGTCACGGGCGTCTGCAGCAAAGTCAAACATGTTCCAAACGTGGGTGGCCCACATCCAGGGGTGGCGCTTGAAGCAGCGCAGCATGTACTCATGGTACTTGGCCTGGTATTCTTCGGTGTGGTCGCCGCGGTGGGGGTGTGTGCTGTGCAGGTTGGGCATACCCTCCGCGCCGTATTCGCTGTAGCCGAACGGGCGGTTGGGGAAGCAGAGATGGAAGAAGCCCATCCACAGGTCGTTCAGGATAAAGCCCGGAACGTACCAGCCCAGGTACAGGTTCCAGCTGACCATATCGGTAATGTGGGCCGAACGGTTGAAGGGACCGCACATGGCGTAGCAGGCCAGGGTGGTCAGGCGGGTCTTGTCCATCTCGTGGCACAGGTCGTTCAGCTGGCGGTGGTTATCCAGCATGTCCTTCTTGTCCTTGGTGGAGATGGTGATCTCGTTGGAAACGCCCCAGCAGACGATGCAGGGGTGGTTGTAGTTCTGGTAGATGAGCTCCTTCATCTGGCTGATGGTGTTGGCGCGGCCATTGGGCAGGTGCTCGGAGATGTAGGGGATCTCAGCCCAGACCACCATGCCGTACTGGTCACAGAGGTCGTAGAAGTACTGGTCGTGCTGGTAGTGGGCCAGCCGGACGGTGTTTGCACCCAGCTCCCGGATGAGGGCCATATCCTCATCGTGCATCTCACGGGTGATGGCGTTGCCCACACCCTTGCGGTCCTGATGGCGGGAGACGCCGTGGAGCGGATAGGGACGGCCATTGAGGAAGAAGCCGTTCCTGGAGTCCACCGAGAAGGTGCGCAGACCCACGCGGGTGGAAACTTCGTCCACCACGGTGCCGTCGCTACTCAGACGGACGACACAGGTGTAGAGGTAGGGGTCCTTCACGCCGTCCCAGAGGTGGGGAGCGTCGAGGTGGAGCTGAGCGTCTGCGCCCTCAGCCCTGGCCACGATGCTGCCGGCTGCGTCCTGCAGCTCGACGGAGACAGCGCCCTCACCTTCCACGATGGTCTCGACCCGGATGTCAGCCTTGCCGTCCTTGAGGACGGGGGTGATCTTGACGCCGGTGTCGCCGAAGTGGCCCAGCGCGATGTGGTTCTTGCTGACCACCATCAGGCTGATGTCGCGGTAGATGCCGCCGTAGAATGTAAAGTCGGCCTTCTGGGGGTAGACGCGGTCGTTGATGCTGTTGTCCACTTCGACGGTGAGCTGGTTATCTTTTGCAAGCAGGTCGGAGACATGGACACGGAAGGTGGAGTAGCCGCCGTCGTGGGTGCAGATGTTCCTGCCGTTCAGCAGAACTTTGGCGCTGGAATTGACGCCCTCGAACTGCAGCCAGACTTCCTGCGAAGCTGCGTCGAACGCCGGAGCGGCAAAGGTGGTGCTGTAGGTGCAGGTGCCGCGCCAGTAATCGTTGCCGCCGTCCTGGCCGTCTTTTGCGTTCCAAGTGTGGGGCAGCTCCACCAGAGTGGTCTTGCCGTCCGGCCCGGTGAACTGCCAGTCCTGCATGAGCTTGGCGATGCTTCGCATTCGTTTTCCTCCCGTGTATCTGTAGCGTTTTCTCTGTTGTGCGGTCGTTTTTCTGTCTTTCGCTATTATTTTATCAAAGACTTTTCCTTTCGCAAGACCGTTGCGATAATCGGTCGAATGGTGTGGATATTCGGTTTTGCTCTCACAAATCGAAGCTGATATATTTGTGCATCTCTTACAAATAGATGGATACAACAAGAAAAATGCAAAAAGAAAAGAGACCGTCCCACATTTATTTTGTGAGACGGTCTTAAACCTCTTCGTTACGCCTGCGGCGTGGGGCAGGCTCTCCCTCATACAACCTCTCAGTCTGCTTCGCAGACAAGGCCGGGTTGCGGCAGCGCGTCGGCGCTGACGGAGAGGTTACTTCCCCTGCGGAAAAATGATCTTCACCGCAAAGAACCCGTTCTGGCTCTCTGTGGTCAGGGTACCTTTATACTTCTGAACGATGCGGTTGGTCACTTTGACGGCGTAATGGGCGGCACGGGTGTCGGCGGACTCCACCGGGCGGTCGGGGCTGATGACGTTCACCACCACGAAGCTCTGCCGGGTACAGACCAGCAGGTCGATGCAGCGGCGCTCCGGTTCCGGCACCTTCACTGCACTTTCAATGGCGTGGTCCAGCATATTGGCAAAAAGGGCGTAGAGGTCGCTGGCCTCAAAAAAGTTCAGACAGCTGCCGTCCGTCACCGCGTTGAGCTGGATGCGGCGGGACTCGCAGAGCAGACTCTTTTCCGTGAGCACCACGTCCAGCACCTCATTGCCGGTGTTTCGGCTGGCGTCGTAGAGCTGAGCGGCCTTTTCGGCCTCGTCGATGTGGGCTTTCAGCTCCGGGTCTGCCGGGGCGCTCGACATCTGGCGAAGCGCGGCGATTTGAAGCTTCAGCTCGTGGCAGCGCTTGTTGATGATCTGGACGTTCTGCCGCGCCACCTGGTACTGCTCCCGCTGGCGCTCATATAAAAGGTTGAGGGTGTCCATCTCCTTCTGCATAGCCGAGAGCTTGAACACCTCGGTCTGGAAGTAGAGCAGGGTCAGGAAGTAAAACTGCCCGACAAACATCGTCATGACGAGACTGCGATCCAGCACCACCACCTGCCCGCCGCTCAGCAGCGCAGCCTGGAACATGAAGAGGATTCCGATGAAAAAGGCGCTGGTCAGCTGGCGCGGGCCGATGTTATACGCTCCTTTATAAGACATCTTCCGGGAGAGGGTGGTGCAGATAACAAAATAAAAGAATGCACCAGCGGCCAGTTGTGCCAGCATGACCGGCAGGCTTCTGAGGTCAAGGGGCGTTCCCCGCCACTCGAAGAATACTTCCACCAGATGCCAGCACTCGTAAGCGGTCTGGGAGGCAAGCAGGCTCCATACGGCACAGTAGAGCGCACTCTTTTTGTCTATCTCAACGCAGGCGTATATCATCATGCCCAGCAGAACGAAAAACGCGACATAGAGTGTCAGCAGAGAGAATTGCAGCTCGTGGAGGCTGGTGCTCTGGGCCGAGGGGTCGAGCACATAGGTCAGCCCCAGCAGCGGCAGCAGCATCCCCAGCGCCCGCAGGCGGGCGTGAGGCCGGTGCTTGAGCGGGATGCAGAACGCCACCGCAGCAGTCCACCGCAGCAATGCCCGGAGGATGACATGGCGTGCAAGAAGATTCACAGCACACCTCCGATGTAGAACGCCACCGCAGTCAGGAAAGCCGCACGCTGGCGGCGGCTGATCTCCAGGTGGTCGGTGTTGACGTGGACAAAGTCGTTCTCCACAGCCTTTACATATTTCAGGTTGACCAGATAACACTGGTTACAGCGGGAGAAATGGTACTGCGCCAGCTGCTTTTCGGCGCTGGCAAGGCTGGCACGGACGGAAAACTCACCCTTGGTGGTGTGATACCAGAGCAGCCGGTCATGGGTCTCGAGATAGTAGATGTCGCCAGTAGAGAGCACCTGCATCCCGCCTCCGGCCAGCTGTAAAACGACCTGCCCGCCCCGGCGGCGCTGCACCCGCTGAACAGCCCGTGAGAGCTTGGTGCAGAACTGGTAGTAGTTCACCGGCTTGAGGACATAGTCCAGTGCGTCCACCTCGTAGCCCTTGATAGCGTACTGCGCCATGTTGGTCACGAACACCAGCACGGCGTCTGCATCCACGGCCCGTATCTTCTCCGCCGCGCCGAAGCCGTCCAGTCCCGGCATCTCCACATCCATGAAGATGATGTCATACCCCGGCTCGTAGTGCTCCGCAATGACGGCCCCATCCTCGATGGGCAGCACCTCGACCTGCAGGCTGTTCTCGGCGGCGTACTGCCGGATGAACCGGCACAGCTCGTCCCGCACTTCCTGCTGGTCTTCGACGACAGCAATTTTCAGCATCCCGCAGTCTCTCCCTTCTCCGTTCCATTCCATTTGCTGCTTTTTATTGAAACATACTTTGGTGCGAAATGCAACGGAGAAGTTCGAAATCGCTTTCAGCCCATGACGACCTGCACGTTCACCTCGGCACCCTCCGCTGCCAGCGGCAGAACACTGCCTTGCAGAGGCTTGCCGTCCACGGTCACGCTCTTGACGCCATGCTGCACTCCGGCGGCATTGTCCACCGTGATGTGATAGGTCGCCCCACGGAAGCGGCGGGTCACAGTGAAGCCGGACAGGGTGTGCGGGATGCAGGGGTCCACCTTCAGTCCGTCCAGCGTGGGCTGGATGCCCAGAATATACTGGCTCACATTGAAGAACGTCCACGCCGCCGTGCCGGTCAGCCAGCTGTTCTTGGCCTCGCCAAAGGTGGGCGCATCCCTGCCGGCTACCATCTGGCTGTAGACATAGGGCTCTGTGCGGTGTATCTCCGAAATATCCTCAATGTAGGCCGGGCAGGTCTTGCGGTAGACCTCAAAGGCACGGTCGCCGTGGCCCAAAACGGCCTCAGCGCAGCTGATCCACGGGTTATTGTGGCAGAAAATGCCGGCGTTCTCTTTGTATCCCGGAGGATAGCTGGAGATCTCGCCCAGATTCAGCTGATAGCTGGTGTAGGCGGGCTGCAGCAGCACCACGCCGTATTTGGTGTCCAGCCGCTCCTCCACGCTGGCAAGCGCCTGCGCGGCCTGTCCGCTCTCCTTGCCGATGCCGGCCATGACACACATACCCTGCGGCTCAATAAAGATCTGACCCTCGGTGCACTCCTTGCTGCCGACGGGCTTGCCGAAAGCATCGTAGGCACGGCGGAACCATGCGCCGTCCCAACCGGCGGTCAGGGTGGCCTGCTCCACGGCATCAATGTGCTTGCGGGCGGCAGCGGCCTCCTCGGTCAGATTCAGATGGTCGCACAGCTGGGCGTATTCGTGGCCGTACTTGACGAACATACCGGCAATGAAAACGCTTTCGGCCACAGGACCCTCGCTGGGGCCGGTGATCTGGAAGCTCTCACCCGGGTGCTCGGAGAAGCAGTTCAGGTTCAGGCAGTCGTTCCAGTCGGCGCGGCCGATGAGCG
>ERZ772897.1732-NODE-1732-length-21413-cov-6.470503_pt1 | contig 21413 bp, 16 predicted proteins | sample MGYA00512125_ERZ772897 | MGnify/ENA primary metagenome ERZ772897 (study PRJEB29015, sample SAMEA2737660) | human gut metagenome | biome: human gut; feature: human-associated habitat; material: faeces | place: China | collected 2012 ... | reverse complement strand
CGCCCGCCGCGTCCTTCGCGTTGCAGGTGTAGAGCACGCGCACGCGCCCGTCCTCGACGAGGCCGCAGCCAGAGTAGCAGCCGTCCTTGTCATGCGCGTCGCTCGGCCACATCGAGAGCTCCGGCACCGTGTAGTGCACGAAGTCGCGCGTCGTCGTGTGCGCCCAGCTCTTGTGCTTGTGCTCGCAGCCAAGCGGGTTCCACTGGTAGAAGATATGCGTGACGCCGCCCGCGTGGACGAGCCCGTTCGGGTCGTTGATGAGCCCGAACGGCATCTCGAGGTGGAACCGATTGTGCCAGCGGTCAGTGAATGGCAGCGCCGCCCGCACCGCCGCGTCGATTTCCTTCTTGTCGATCGTATCCATACGTTTCCCTCCGATATCCTCTAAAGACGCGCGCCCGCCGCGTCCATCCTTATATTTCCTATTCTACCATGGGCATCGTCCGAAATAAACAAAGCGTTCAGCGTCGCGACCTTATGCAAGAAAAACAATCTCACCTCTCCCCGATCCGGAAATAGCGCAGGATCTTTTGGAAGTAATCCTGTGCGGTAAGGCAGGTATCGCGCAAGAATCCTTTTTCATGATCCCATTCCCGTAGGCCGCGATAGTAGAACATCTTCAGCTCATCCGTGATGATGATCGGCGTGATGCCGCTGTGCAGGCACTCGCTGAGCATGAGCAGGCGGCCGATCCGCCCGTTGCCGTCTTGGAAGGGGTGGATGCGCTCAAACCGCACATGGAAAGCGAGAATATCATCCAGGGTCTTTTCCCGAGATGTTCCATACTGCCGCAACAGGGATCGTATCGCCTCAGCGACCTTTTCTGGCGCTGTCGTCTCCATGCCGCCGACTTCGTTCGGCAATTCCTTGTATGCGCCGACGGCGAACCAGTCTTTCGCTGCGTCGCTTGTCCCGGTTTTCAGGATACGATGCAGCTCCTTGATGAACGGCTCTGTGATGCCCCTGTCCGCATGCTCGATGACCCTGTCGATGCAGCGGAAATGATTCACCGTCTCTATGATGTCATCGACGCGCACAGCCTGATCCGCGATGCCGATCGTCTTCGTCTCGAAAATATAGCGCGTCTGCTCATGTGTCAGCCGGCTGCCCTCGATATGATTGGAATTGTACGTCATATCCACTTGCAATTTGTGATAGATGCCGCCGGATAGATGGCTCTCCTTTTCCCGGCGCAAGACGTCGAGCAAGGTAGGCGGAGCAGACGAGCGGCGTGCTTTGCGCGTCGGTTTTGCCGCGTCTGCCGGAATGCTCCACGTCTTTCCCGTCAAGAAAGCGCCGGCGACCCGCCCAGCGGCACAATAATTCCGCACGGATCGGGGCGATACCCCCCAGCGCGCAGCCATCTCCTTTACCGATACATATTCCAAATCCGCCGCCTCCCATCCGCGATTCCTTCCTGCCTATCCCCATTATATGCCGTTATCGGCAAAATAACCATTTATTTTTTTTAAGATGTGGAAAATTATCTTGCCGATAAAAGCGATCGAATCGCCCCGTCATTTTCGAGCGCAGGCAGGTCCGCGGGAGAAACCGCTGGGAATACGGACGCGCCATAAGCTGCGTGGACATTGCGCACCGCCCTTACATGAAAAAGTAGGCCGTAAATGCACCACAAATTTCTTGCTGCATTTACGACCCACTTCTATGACTTTTCGCTCGTCAGAGCTTCCCTTTTCAGTCTTCCTCCGGGCGGAAGAAGAGGTACGTCAGCGCAAACGCGACGGCGAAGCCGACGACGTTGACGAGGATGTACGGCACGAGGTGGTCGAGGTAGAGCAGCGTGCCCGGCAGGACCGTGATGCCCATGCCCGTACCCGCGAGGTGCAGGATGCTCGCGAGGCCGCCCGCGCAGGCGCCGCCGACGAGCGCGTAGAGGAACGGCTTCATGAGGCGCAGGTTGATACCGAAGATGACCGGCTCCGTGATGCCGAGGAACGCCGGCACGATGGACGAGATGTAGAGCGCGCGCTTCTTCTTGTTCTGCGTGCGCGCCGCCACGGCTGCCGCCGCACCGCCCTGCGCGATGATGGCGCCCGTGATGATCGCGTTGAAGGGATCGACGCCCGTCGACGCGAGCAGCTGCACCTCGAGCGCGTTAAAGACATGGTGCACGCCGAACACGACGATGACCTGCTGCAGACCGCCGACAACGAAGCCGCCGATGCCAAACGGCAGCGAGAGGAACGCGGAGACCGCGCCGAAGATCGCGAGCTCGAGCGTATGCATGATCGGGCCGACGATGAGCAGGCCGAGCAGCATGGAAATGAAGAGCGTGAGGAACGGCGTCACGATGAGGTCGATGACGTCCGGCACGATCGTCTTGAGCTTCTTCTGCAGCTTCGCGGCGAAGATGCCGAGCACGAGCGCCGGGAGCACCGAGCCCTGGTAGCCGACGACGGGCACCTCGATGCCGAGGATGTCCATCGGGATCGGCTGCGCCGTGCCGCCCGCGATCGCATACGCGTTCGGCAGCTCCGGCGAGACGAGCATGAGGCCGAGCACGATGCCAATGACCGGCGTGCCACCGAAGCGCTTCGTCGTCGACCAGCACACGAGCGCCGGCAGGAACGCGAACGCCGTATCCGTGAGGATGCGGCTCATGCGCAGGAGGTTGTCGCTGAACTCCATGCCGAGGCTCTGCGCCGCACCGCGCAGGCCCATGAAAAGACCGGTCGCGACGAGCACGGGGATGATCGGCACGAAGACATCGCCGAGCGTGCGCGAGATCTTCTGCACCGTCGTCATCTGCGCGTACGCTTCCTCCTTGTTGCTCACGCCGGAGAAATTCGTCCCCTTGACGAACTCCGCGAACACCTTGTCGACGAAGCCCGTGCCGAGGATGATCTGATACTGCGCCGCCGCGAAGAACTGGCCCTTGACGCCGTCGATGTTCTCGATCGCCTTCTCATCGATTTTGCTCTTATCATTGACGATGAGACGCAGACGCGTCGCGCAGTGCTCTGCGTTGCGCACGTTGTCCATGCCGCCGACGTATTTGGCGATGAGCTTCGCGACGCGCTGCTCGTCCGGCAGATCGTCATACGCGTGGTCAGCGGCCGCTCTCTGCTGCACCTTCGCCGCCGCGGGGCCCGTCGTCTCCGCCGCGCCGTGCGACGTGACGCTGCCGCCGCCGAGCTCCACCGTGATGTCAGCGAACTCCGCCGCATTCGTCACGACGACGGGCGTCGTCGTATCGTAGCCCGCCTCGAGGATCGCCGCCGGGTCAAATGAGAGGAGCAGCTGCCCCTTCTTCACCTTGTCTCCCTGCGCCGCATGCGCCTCGAAATGCTCGCCATTGAGCTTCACCGTATCCATGCCGACGTGGATGAGCAGCTCGACGCCGTCCGTCGACTTCAGCCCGATCGCATGCTTCGTCTCGAAAAAGACCGTGATCTCGCCGTCGAACGGCGCGCGGACCTCGCCCTTCGGATTGCGCACCGCCGCGCCGCGCCCCATGGCTCCGCTCGCAAAGACCGCATCCTTGACCTCGCTGAGCGGGATCAGCTCGCCCTCGGCCGGGCTCGTCAGCCGAATGTTTCTCATCGTATTCCCTCCATACTGCTATCTACTCCATGAATGAATCCCCAAAATGATCTATGTGGTATCAGTTCCACATCCCTATAGTAGCAACTCCGTCGTACTTTGTCAATATCTGTCAGAAAAAATCGCCAGAAACCCCAGCGCCCTGCGCCAGCCGTGCGCCGAGCGCACATAAAAACTGCCGTACCCAACGGCACGGCAGTTCCCTGGGAAGCTCCCTTATCACTTCTCGCACGCCTTGGCAAACGACTGGCCGAGCGCCTCACAGGCGGCGAGATCCTCGTCCGTCGGCCCGTTCTCGACCGTGAGCCCGTCTGAGAAGAGCTTCGCGCCCGCCTGCCGCGTGCGCTCTGCCCACGCCTCCATCCAGGCGCCGCCGCCCCAGCCATACGAGCCGAAGAGCGCGACGGGCACGCCCGCGAGCTGCTTCTCCGCCTGCTCGAAGAACGGCTCGAACGTCGACTCCTCGAGCACCTCATCGCCCATGGCGGGACAGCCGAAGAAGACGCCGTCATACTTTGCGATCTCGTCCGGCGAGAACTGCTCAACCTCAAAGAGCTGTGCCTCCTCGCCCGCCTGCCGCGTGCCTTTCTGGATCGCCTTCGCCATCTCCTCCGTATTGCCCGTGCCCGACCAATATACGATTGCTGTCTTGCTCATGATAGCTCTCTCCTCTCTCTAGCGACGCGCCGCCGCGGGGACACCCGGCGCCAAACCCCGGCGCCCGTACCCCTCCGCGGCCCGCGCCGCCCAGCGGCCACCTCAGACGGCGGCGACGAGGTCCTCGAACCTCTGTCCCGCCGCGAGCCGTCCGCAGAATTCTTCTGTGCAATGCGCATAGAGCGCAAACAGGGCGCGCGCCTCCTCCTCGTTCTCGTACACCTTCCAGTAGCCAGCGAGCGCGAACTGCTGGCCGCGGTGCTCGATGAATCCCGCTACATCGCCGGGCGGATAGCCGAGGAAGAGGCCGATCTCATGTGGGAAAGATTTCTGCAGCCCGATGCGGCGCGCGAGCTCTGCGAGCAACGCGGGGAGCGGCGCCGCGCTGTCATAGCCGCGCCGCTCGAGCAGCGCCCGCGCCTCTCGCCGCTTGAGGGAGCGGGCGAGCGGCCGCGTGCGGTAGAAGAGCAGCAGCACGTACGCCTCGCCCTCCGCGAGTCGGCAGACCGTGATCCCCTTGCAGTGGAAGCAGGGCGCATACGACGCGAGCAACCCCTCGAAATCCTCGAACCGATCCTTGCGGAACGAAAGCAGCACCGCCGGCTTCACGCCGACGAGCATCGGCGCGCCATGCATCCCGAGCAACTGCTCGAACGCCTCTTTCCCCATGCCATCAACTCCCTTCGCCTTTATTATAATGCAAACGATTCTCATTTACAATACGCAAAGGGAGAAAATTTACGACCGCTCAGGCGCCGCCGAGGATCTGCCTCACATCGCGGTCGAGACGCGGCGTGAACTTCGCGCTGCCCGCGAGATTCAGATGGTCGGCATCGCGGAAATCCGCAAAGCCGTAGCCCGGCGCCGCGAAGTAATCGAGCAGCGGCGCGCCCGTCTGCCGGACCACGCGCCGCAGGACAGCGTAGAACCGGTCGAGGCTCTGCCGCGGATAGTACCGCCGGTACACCTCCGTGACCGGCGCGATGTAGAGGATTGGCTGCGCGCGATGTGCCTGGCAGAGGCGGATGTAGTCGATGAGCAGCGCCTCGTTCTCCTGCTCCGTCTCAGGGTAGTACTTCTCCGCCGTCCAGGTCTCCGCGCGCGACCGCATGGCGAGGAAATCCTGCACGCCGATCGCATGGCTCATCCCCCGCTTGTTCCCGTTGAGATCGTAGAGGTCGATGCCATCGAGGGAGAGCCCCTCCGCCGAGCGCAGAAAGTCCGCGCGAAAGACCTGCTGCATCGCTGGAAGCGACAGCGGGAAATGGTGCGTCTCATGGAGCAGGAGCGCGTAGCCGAGGCAGAGGAAATTCTCCTGCGTGCGCGACATATCGTAGGAGAAGCTCCACGGCGCCAAGTTGATGAGCACGCCGCGCAGCGCGGCGCCAGGCGCTTCGAGCGCGCGCCGCGCGAGTGCAAGCCCGTAGAAGATGTCCTGGCTATCGAACGTGAAATCGAGCAGCGGCAGCGACATCTTCCGCCCGTCGAGCGCGTAGTGCGCATACGAGGACCCCGTCGCGAGCAGGGAGAACGCCCCCGCGTGCGCCTCATGGTAGTGCATGAGACGCGAGACATTGTAGAGCCGCGCCGACGAGAGCAGCAGCAGGTTCACGAGCTTCTCTCGCGGGACGCCGAGCGCGAGGAGGTCCTTGCGGATCGCTTCGTGCGCCTCGAGCCCGCCGTAGAAGACATAGTCATACCAGAGGTCCCGGACGCACTCCGGCAGCTCATAGTAGGGATGGACGATCCCCTCCGGGATGCCGTGCGCCGCCAGGACCTCCGCCTGCTCGGCGAGTGGCACCGTCACGACCGCGGCCAGTTCCACCCCCCCCCGAATTTTCAGACAATACGGAGAGGATGCGCTGCAGCCCCTCCCCGTAAGCGACAACGAGAATCCTCATGTCCGCGCCCCCTCACGCACCGAACCGCTTCTCGCAGAGCGCGAGGAAGCCCTCGACCTGCTTGCGGTTCTTCTCCTGCTTCTCGAGGATGCTCTGCCGCAGCAGCGGCAGCGTCTTCCTCGCGTAGGCGAGCTCCTCGGGGCTGTCCCCGAACGCGACGCCGTACTCCTTATCCTCTGCGCCCCGGTAGTCCGCCCGCGTCTTCCCCGGCTCCGGCACCACGATCGTCTCGCAGCCGCAGAGCGCGGCGAGCATCGTGTACATCGTCTGCGTATCGTACGAGATGCAGCGCCGCGAGCGGTTGAACACCTCGGCGATCTCCGTCTCCGTCATACCGTCGATGATCAGCTTGCCATCGAGCGGCGGCAGGTCGCTGCGCCCGCGCCCCTTGCGGATGATGTAGCAGTCCCCCTGTCGGTCCGCGTAGCCTTTGTCCCGGTACACCTTGTCCGGGAAGCAGATCACGTGCATCTCGTGCCCCTCAGGGTTCAAGTTCGGACTGTTGTAAATCTTCCTATACGCCACGAAGAGATCGGACGGTGCGTACGCGCGCCCGGGCGCGTTCTCGAACTGGTAGTGGTAGAGCAGCCAGCGCACGACGTGCTTCGCCTGCAGGAAATTCCCGGGCACGACCTCCGGATAGATGACGATCGTATCGTCGTCAACCGTCGTCTCCTCGTAGACCGGCAGGTCACCCGACGGGCGGTAGATGTACGGCTGATACTTCTTCGCGTACCGTCCGCCCGTGCGCCGCCAGTACGCCGCGCGGCGCATCATCCGCCGCTCGAACGTGTGGAACGCCTGGTAGTACGCCGCGAACGCCGCCGGCTCCGAGAGGAACGGCACGCTGCGCGGGTACTCATCGCGAAAATAGAACATCCGCGCGTCCTGGCCCGCCTCGATGAGCTGCCGGCAGAGCGCCTCGAGCACGATCGGCCCGCCCTGCGTGCTCCGGAAATCGCAAATCACGAACTTTTTCATTCCTGCTTCTCCCCATCCTTCTCCTCTCGGTCCAGATTGACGAACCGACCGCCGCGCACGGCGATGTGCCACTTCGTCACCACGCGGATGACCGTGCGCCCCGCGAGGCTCATCGCATCGGGGACGCCAGCGAGCGCCGACCGGCGGAACGCACGCGGCAGGAACGCCTGGACGCGCGCCTTATACGCCTCATTGGCTTCCCCGTACGTCGCATCCTCCACGAGCAGGCACGCGATGACGGAGCTCACATCCCAGATCCTCTGCGCGGCGGACGCCATCTCCGCCGCCCGCCCCTCAGAGAGCGGGATCGGCGCGAGCGCAGCGCCTGCCTGCCCGAGCGCCTCGTAGCGCGCGCGGACGCCGCCGCCTGTCATCTGCGCGACCGTCTGCTTCATCACCTCGTAGTCATGGCGCGGCAGCCGCTCCCGGCCGTGCCGCCCATGATAGACGTAGAGGATCTCCTGCAGGCTCTCCGGCAAGAGCTGCAGCTGCCGCACGACCTCCGCATCGGAGAAATCGACGCGCTGCGCGAGGTAGAGCACGAAGAGCCGCTGGACATCCCTCTGCAGCGCCTGCTGGTTCGGCTCGAGGTCCCAGCCGTTCTGATACGCGTCGGGTGCGAACCCGAGCGAGATGAGCATCCCGTTCATCCGCCCCCAGGCCTCAGGCGTCCCGTAGAGCGCCCGCAGCTGCGGCTGCTTCGCCCCCGAGAGATAGTACCCCTCGAGCGCCTCCGGCGACCAACGATCCTCCGCGAGCACGCGCAGATACATCGCCGCGGCCTCCTCGCGCCGCCCTACGTGCGCATAGCACTCCGCGAGCACCGTCCGCAGACGCAGCTCCTCTACGAGCGACCCCGCCGGCACCGCACCGCGCGCCCAAAGCGAAAGCGCCCGCTCCACGAGCACCCTGCCGCTCTCCCACTCCCCCTGCGCCGCGAGGAAACACCCCTGCGCGCCGAGGTAAGGCGCGAGCGCTGACGATGCAACCGTCTCCTGCTCCGTCATATCCATGTTCCTTCCTTTCTCAGCCAGCCTCGTGACTCGCCTTTCCTTTTGATTTCCTGATTCCCAGCACATATTGCAGAGACGTGCTCCATGCCGCCGGCTTGGACGACTGCTTCATCTCAAGCGAGACAAGCGCAGTGTCTCTTGCGTGGTCGTGAGGACAATCCCTTCCTGGCGCTCTCCATCTCTCATCGCGTGCAAGCCAGTCCGCTGCACGTATCGAAGCAGACGGAATCGATGCACGTGCCCGTCTGCCGGTCATACACGACGATGTTGAGCCCGCGCCCGTCCCGATCGTACTCGATGCCGTTCAGCACGATGGAGCTCTCGCTGCCGGCGGTGTTGCCGGCGCTCAGGACCGCATACGTCGTATCGCCCAGCGTGCCCGACGCCCGCACCTGCTGATCGGGGGAAAACCCTTCCTGCACGAGCTGCCCCTGGTCGATCACCGCGTAGAAGCTCGCCCGGAACTGCCCCCTGAGGCGGCTCGTGACCCCCAGCGCCGAGAGATGCTCCTGCATCTCCTCCGTCAGGGACTGGGAGGCATCGTCCCTGACGGCGATGAACACGGTGTACGGGCAGGTCTTCAGCTCCTCGAGATACCGTACGACATCCGTCTCATAGCCGAAATCGTACGCTGCCTCCTCCTGCCCGGCAAGAGGCTGCCGAAGCCCGACGATCCAGCCGTCTACGGCATACTTATGCAGATCCAGGCCGGCACAGCTGCCGAGCGAGAGGAAGAGGAGCGCCGTATCCTCCGGCAGGGACGCCAGGACCTCTTGGCGTTCCGCCTTGGCGGCCTCGAGGCGAGACCGACCGAAATAGAAATCATTGACGCTCCAGCCAGCAGACAGGGCGTAGTCCGTAAGCGCGAACATCCAATCGTGAGCAGCCCTCGGATTCCTCTGGTTGATGGGCAGATACGGAGCGCTGAGATGCTTCAAGGCAGGCTCCGCCGCCAGTTCCCGCCAGCGCGGCGATGGCAAGATACATCCAAAACTCTCGATTCCCGAAAAGATCCCACACCCTCTGCATGGCATCGATCCTCCTTTTCCCCTAAGCGCAGCGCCTAGTACGCGAGCGCCGCATTGAGTGCGCGGACGCCTGCGAGATACGGATAGGGACTGCCGTCGACGTGACGGACGCCGCCCTCCGTGACATGCGACCAGACGCTGACCCGCCCGAGGGTCAGCGCGCCCTGCAAAGCGGAGAGCGAGAAGTCATGCTCCTCCTCCCAGCCGAGCGCCGGGATGCGGATCCTGATCAGCCCCGGCTGGTCGACAGGGAGATCCTGCGTGAAATCCCCCAGCGTGACGCGCAGGACGGAACCCTCCTGCGCCGCCGTGACATCGATGGAGATGCGCGTGTTATGCAGGTAGTCGAGCGACATGCAGAGCAGCGAGATGCGCGTCGCCGTAAGCCGCTGCGCGATGGCCGCGCCCGCCTCCATACGGCAGGCGCCCTCTGAAAACGCGCATGTGCCCTGCACATCCCAGCCACGCCCCTTCAGTGCGAAATTGGGATTGTAGAGCGCATTATTCTCATAGTCGCGATACGTCCAGATGCCGTAGCCGCGGCTGCAGCGGCGGAGGATCGGCGCCGCCCCCTGCAGGTACGGCAAGATTTCTTCCTCTTTCAGCCGCGCATTGTGCGCGCACTGCGGCGTATTGTCACAGAAGATGAACTGCTCGACGTAAAGTGACTTACCGCCATTTTTCTGCAGCAGGCGCGAGAGCATCCCTTCCGTCCGCTCGAGCGTCTCCGCCGCTGTCACGCGCTCGCCCTGATTCTCGAAGCCCATCGGCACGCCGTACATCACCGCCGTAAACGGTGCCGTACCACAGTGATACGTCGCCTCATGGCAATACGTATGATGCAGCTTGCCATCGCGGAAAATCGGGTCCTCGTCGATGCGAACCTCGAGGGAAATGCCTGGGAAAACCTCCTGCGTCGCCGCGAGCAGGTCGTTGAGCCAGTCGTCGAAATACTGGTACATCGCTTCCATTTCCGGTGTCTGCTGATACGGGAATGGAATATCCTCGATGCACTGATACGAGGTGCCGAACCTCTCGTTATATGCCTCGAGGCTCGTCTGCCCCCGCAGCCAGTCCTGATAACCGACCGCCTGTGCCCGTGCCAGGCGCTCATCCGCCTGGAGATTAGGAATCGAGAAAAACCACCAAAAATCTTCCCACGTCAAGAATGCTCCACGGAAATTCTGGAAAGGCCTGAGCTCATCATAGAGCCTCTTCGCATAGGCCTTCCATGCCGTCAGCGCCTGCCCACCAGCAAAAAGCGCAAAAATACGCTCAGAAAGGCTTGGTGTCCCATCCGGGCAGAGATCCCAAAAATAACCAAGCCGCACGTAGACGTCGAGGTGATGTGCCGCAGCCGCCTGCAGGACGCGCCGGAGCTTCATGAACGGATAGTCCTGATACGTCACGGGATCGATGGTCGGCTGCAGCTCCCGCCAGGGGATCACGAGGATGATGCTCGTGAAACCGTCCGCCGCGATGCCCGCGAGATCGTCCTCGAGCCCCTCCGTGCCGCTGTTCCAGAAATTAATCGGCCAATCCCTGCCGAAGTAGGTCGCCGACCGCACATAGCCGTCCTTCGCCCAATCATACTGCGCGCCACCGCGCCCCAGCAAGCGCCGCAGGGAGATGAGCGCCTCCCGCAGCCGCGTGCGCACGCGTGCCTTACTCCCCATCATCCTCTTCCTTTCCGCCGCGCGTCGCCGCGGCCCCTGCCGCTCTCCGCTGCGCCAGCACCTCCTTGATCTCCTGCGCGCGTCCGCGCCGGACGACGAGCAGCGCATCCTCCGCCTCCACGATCACGAGATCCTCGAGGCCGATGCCGATGACGGGCTTGCCCTGCGTGAGCGCGAGCACGCCGCGACAGCCGGTGAGCGTGATGTCGCCCGCCCGGCGCACGTTGCTCTCCTCGTCCTTCTCGAGGACGTCATAGAGCGCGTCCCACGAGCCGAGGTCGTTCCAGTAGCACGCGAGCGGCAGCACGACGATGTTCCTCGTCTTCTCCGCGACCGCGTAGTCGATGGAGACATCCGGCATCTGCGCGAACGACGCAGCCGCCGCACGGTAGCCGCGCGCGAGCCGCCCCGCGATCTCTGGCGCGCAGATAGCGAGCTCCCGCTCGAACGTCCCTGTTGTGAACGTGAAGATGCCCGCGTTCCAGTAGTGGTTTCCCTGTGCGAGGTAGCGCTTCGCCGTCTCGAGATCCGGCTTCTCCTTGAACGAGCGGACGAGGTAGCCGCTGCCGTACGGCTTGCCGATCTCGATGTACCCGTAGCCCGTCTCCGGGCGGTCGGGCCGCACGCCGAAGACGACGATCTTCTTCCGCCGCGCCGCCACCGCTGCCTGGTGCAGCGACTGATAGAAGAGCGCCGCCGGACGCAGCACGGCATCCGACGGCGCCACGACGAGCGTCTCCTCCTCAGGGCAGCCGAGCACCTCGCGGCAGTAGCACACCGCCAGTGCGATCGCGGGCGCCGTGTTCCGCCGGCACGGCTCCGGCAGGATATGCGCGCCCTGCGCGCCCGTCTTCTCGACCTCCGCGCGCACCTGCGCCACATACCGCTCATTCGTGAGGATGAGCAGGTCCTCCGGGCGGGCGACGCCCAGGAAGCGGCGGATCGTATGCGCGAGCAGCGTCTCCTCGTCCTCGAGGCAGAGGAACTGCTTGGGATGCGCCTCGTTGGACAGCGGGTAGAGCCGCGTCCCGCCGCCCCCCGCGAGGATGATGACCTTCATGCTTCCGCTCCCTTCTCCGTCGGATCGATGTCGCAGCAGAGCACCTCTCTTGCGTGCTCGCGCGTGAAATGCGCCCGGATGTACGCCCGCCCGGCATCCGATGCCGCCTGCCACGCCGCATCGTCGCGGAAGAGGCGCAGGACCTGCGCCGCATAGCTAGAGGCGTCCTCCGGGGACACGATGGCGAGGCACTCCTCCACGCCCGGCAGCCCCTCGGCGCCCACGGGCGTCGTGACGGCTGGCACGCCGAAATAGAGCGTCTCGATCACCTTGCCCTTGATGCCCGCGCCGTAGCGCAGCGGGATGACATTCACGCGCGCCTGCCCGTAGAGCTCCGCGAGGCGCGCATCGGAGACGAAGCCCGTCACGATGACGTCGTCCCGCCCCTCACCGAGGCGCTTCACCGCCTCCGTCGGATGCGAGCCGACGACGTAGAAGACGAGGTCCGGGATCTCCGCCTTGACGCGCGGATAGACCGCCTCCATGAACCAGAGGAGCGCATCCTGGTTCGGCGCGTGATTGAACCCGCCGACAAAGATCATCGTGCTGCGCCCTGCAGGATGGCCCGCAGGCAGCTTGGCGAGCGCCGCGCTGTCGTAGAGATAGAGCGGGATATTGCGCACGGGCTTGCCGGGGAAACGCTCCTCGAGCAGATGCTGCTCATAGGCGCCGACCACATGGATGACATCCGACTTCTGCCAGAGCTCCGTCTCGATCTTCTCCCATTTCTCTGCTTCCTTGAGATGCGCGGGGTCCTTCTCGACCTCATACTGGCGCCGCTCGCGCAGGCAGTGGATGTCATGGCCGAAATAGATGATTTTCGCCCGCGTCTCGCTGCGCACGAGATCGATGTACTTGATCGCGATGTGCGGCCGCTGGAGATAGACGTAGTCGAGATACTTCCCGTTCGCGTGCAGCCACTTGCGGAAGCGACGGAAGTCCCATCCCGGTCCGCAAAGCACCTCGATCCCCTGCTGCTCGAGCTCGCGCGTATACGGCTGATGCGGGAAATAATTGTCCCCGACGAAGACGACATGCAGCCCGAGGCGCACGAAGAAGCCGAGGTACTCGAACGAGCAGCGCCCGCCCGCATCCGTATCGTAGTGCGGTACATAGTGGTCGACGACGAGGATATACTTCTGCCGCCGGCTCCGGTCGCGCGCAAGCGTGACCTGCGTGCCGTTCGGCAGCTGGTCCCTCTGCAACACCTCACGCCACTTCTCGCGGAACTTCTGCCGGTTCTCCACCTGGTATCGCTTCAGCCCCGCCTCAACATCCGTACCGTTCGAGATGCCCTCGAAATGCACGACGACTGACTGCGGCTGATACACGACGCGTTTCCCGCACTGCCGCACGGAAAACGCGAGGTCCGTATCCTCGTAGTACGCCGGCGCGTAGCGGTCATCGAAGCCGCTGAGCGCCTCAAAGAGGCTGCGGCGGATGCAGATGGCCGCCCCGGAGATATAGTCGACGTCCTTGACGTAGTTGTACTGCACGGCCGACGGATCGTCGCCGTGCCCGTAGTTCCAGGCGGACGCATCGCGCCAGACGATGCCGCCCGCCTCCTGCAGGCGCCCGTCGGGATAGACGAGCTTCGCGCCCGTCATGCCGATGGAATCATCATCCTCCATGAGACGTACGAGCGGCGCGAGCCAGTCCTCCTGCACCTGCGTGTCGTTGTTGAGGAACACGAGATACTTGCCGCGCGCCTCCCGTGCGCCCGCGTTCGCGTTGCGCAGGAAGCGCAGCGGCGCCTCGTGGCGGACGACGCGCACGCCCTCGGCGATGCGCTCGATCTCCCGCGTCCGATCCGTCGAGCCGTCGTCCGCGATGATGACCTCATAGCGGACGCCCTGCGTATGGCGCAGGATCGAGGCGAGGCACGCATACGTATAGGGGAACGCGTTGTAGACCGGGATGACGATCGAGACGCACGGGTCCTCCTCCGCTGCGAACGTCAGCGGCGCGACCGCCTCTGCCGCCTTCAGCGGCAGGAGGTCGAGCGCGACGCCACCAGACGCCCCCTCCGGCACATGGAGGGAGAGCCGCGCCTCCACATCCCCAGGCGTCCCCTCTGTGAGGGCGCGGCGGAGCTTGCGTACGTTCTCCAGGCTGAGCTTTCCGAGCATCGTGCGCGGCTGCGTCAGCGTCTTGTAACAGAGCTTCGCGAAGAGCCGCCGCGTCGAATTCATCGGGATCACGACATCGCGCACGCGCCACAGCCCCTGCATGAGGCGGAACGCGTGCGACGTGCGGATGTCCGCGAGCTCCCGGTCGCGACTCTGCACCGCCTCCTGGAGCGACTGCACGTTCCCGCGGAGGCTGCCGATCTCCTGATCGCGCGCCTGGAGCTCCTCCGTGAGGCGCGCTGTCTCCTGCTGCAGCTGAGCGCGCTCAGCGCGCAGCGACTCTGCCTCAAAGACATCCCCACTAAATGCACGCACGAAATCCGGCGCCCCGAGGCGCCGCATCCGATAGCGCATCGTCAGATGGCAATGCGCGGGGAACTGCCCGTCGATGAGGATGCCCGGATTCGTATCGACGAAGAGCCACTCCTCCCCGCGCCGCACGGCGTGCGGATAGGAGAGCTCTGCCCCCATTGCATCCGTCTCGAGCGACAGCAGGGAGAACGCGCAGGCATCATCGAGCGGATCGAACTTCAGCCGCAGGAGATCGCCTGGATTCTCGAACACGAAGCGAGCGGTATACACGCCGTCCTCGTCCTCTGCGAGCGACGCCATGAGCTTGTCCGCGTGGGAAAAGCCCTGCCCGCGATCGAAGAAGAGATCCACCGGCACGCGCGCATCCGCCTCGGGCACGAAAAGAGACGACAATGCCGCCGTCTCCGCCGCCACGGGGCGGTCGCTGCAGACGGCGACGAGGTAAAGCAGCGGCTCCTCCGCCGCACCCTGCACGCGCGTGAGCCGGAAATGCTCCGCCATCACACCCACGAGCTGCCCGCCCGCCATGACCGTCCCCTGCGCGAGCAGCGAAACCCACGGGAACACCTGCCCGAGAAACGCGGAGAACTCCGCCCGGGAGAACTCCTTGACATGGAACGGGTTGTGGTACGCGCGCGCATCCGTGTAGAGCGCGCGGTCCGGCGTCGAGACGAGGAACACCCCGCCCGGGCGCAGGACGCGGCGCACCTCCCGGAGGAACGCCTGCTGCACCTCCTCCGGCACATGCTCGATCGTCTCGAAGCTCACCACCAGGTCGAACGCATCGTCCGGCGCGGGGATCGCGTCCGCCGACCCCTGCTGGAACGAGAGATGCGCGCGGCGATACGTCTGCACCGCGTGGTCGACCGCCTCCTGGCTGATATCGACGCCGAGCACGCTCCTCGCCGTGCGGGCGAGCAGCTCACTCCCGTATCCCTCGCCGCACGCGAGATCGAGCACATCCTTCCCTGCGGCGAGCTCCGCCGCCCCACGGTAGCGGGAGAGATGCTCCGCAGCAATCACGCCCGCGACCTCGTCGGGGACAAACCGTTCACCTGTAAACTCCATGCTCTGCTCCTTCTATTGCCTTAGCCGCGCGCCGCCTCGTCGCACGCGAAACACGTCGAGCGCACCTTCGGGTTGAAGAGCGCGATGTCCGCGCCCTCGCGGTTCTCCACCTGCACCCGCAGGTACGACGGCAGCCATTCGATATTGATGTTCTCCCTCTGCGTCCCGCGCGCGACAGCAGGCGAGATGAGGTAGGGATTCGTCAAGAGATGCGGCATCGTGAACTCGATCGCGCAGTGATAGAGGCCCGCGCGCGGGATGGAAAAGCCCTGCGGCCGCTCCACGAACGAGTTGAAGCCGAGGACATTCACGCCGTCCACCGTCTCCATCATCAAGCCGAAGATGATCTGATCGAGCGGGCGATAGAACTCCACAACGAAATGCGCCGCATACTTCCTGCCCGTCCGGAGCACCGTGCACGGCACCCCGTCCTCGCCGGCGAGGAAGAACGAGCGGAACTTCCCCTCCTCCGGCCGGTTCCAGAGCCGCTTCTTCGTCGCATCCAGCGGCGGGAACTTCCCCTTCGCCGCGGGCGCCTCCGGCGCGGGGACCTCCCCGCGCGGCGCAGGTGCCGCCGCCTCCTCGTGCGGCGCAGGCGCCTGCCCCGCCTCCGTCACCGCGTTCATCTGCTGCAGCTCCACCTGGAAATAATCATCGCAGACCGCCTGGCTCTCGCCCTCCCGGCACACCCTGCCCTCCTCGAGCCAGAGCACGCGCTGGCAGTACTTCCTGACCGCGTTGATATCGTGCGAGACGAAGAGGATCGTCACGTTGCTCCTCCGCAGCTCCTCGAACTTATGGAAGCACTTGTTCTGAAAAAAAACGTCCCCGACCGAGAGCGCCTCATCGACGATGAGGATCTCCGGCTCGACGAATGCGTTCACCGCGAACGCCAGCCGCGCGAACATGCCGCTCGAATACGTCTTGACCGGCCGCTCGATGAAGGACCCGATATCGGCAAAATCGACGATTTTCGGCACGCGCGCCGCCATCTCCTGCTTGCCGATCCCCATGATATCGCCGTTGAGGTAAATATTTTCTATACCCGTCATCTCAGGATTGAAGCCTGCACCGAGCTCGAGGAGCGACGCGATGCGCCCGCGCACGTCCACCCGGCCCGCCGTCGGCGTCAGCACGCCCGTGATGATCTTGAGCAGTGTCGACTTGCCCGCGCCGTTCTTCCCGATGATCCCGAGCGTCTCGCCGCGCCGCACGGAAAACGACACATCGTGCAGCGCATAGAAATCCGTGCTGTAGCGCCTGCGGAATGGCGACAGCACCTCGCGCACCCGGTCGGCCGGGCGCTGGAACACCTTGTATACCTTCGTGAGACCCGTGATCTCGATCGCATTCTCTTCTCTCATCGCACCCTGCCTCAAAGCACATCCGCGAAATACGGCCGCAGCTTCTTGAAGAGGAACGTCCCGACGCCGATCGCCGCGAGCGCCTCCAGCCAGAAGACCGCGTTCCACCAGCCGCTCTGCCAAAACCACGCATGATAGATGAAACTATCCCGGTACCCCGCGACGACGTAATACATTGGATTCAGCTGGAACACCCACCAGTACCCCTCGGGGATCATCTTGAGGCTCCAGAAAATCGGCGTCGCCCAAAAGCCGAACTGCAGCATCATCGCAACAAACTGCCCGACATCCTTGAGGAAGATCACGAGCGACGACGTGATCAGCGACAGGCCGAACACGAGGCAGATCTCCGCGAACAGGTAGTAAAACACCTGCAGGTTGTGGATATCCGGTGGATAACCGTAGACGGCGAACATCAGGAAGAGCACTGCCACGAAAAAAAGATTGATCACGAGCGCCGAGCACACCTGAATGATAGGCAAAAGGCTCACGCGAAACACGACTTTCTTCACAAGGAAACTGTTCGCAAAGATCGAATTCGTCGCCGCAAGCCACGCATCGTTAAAGAAAAACCAAGGGAACATCCCACAGACGAGCCAGAGGATGAATGGGAAATTATCCACAGGCACAGACTTGAATCCGACCTGGAACACGAACCAGAAGATGAGCACCGTGATCGTCGGCTGGATGAATGCCCAGAGCACGCCGAGCACCGACCCGAGATACCGCTGCCGGATATCCTTCTTCGTCAGCTCCCAGATCATCCGACGAGACCGGAAGAGATCGCGCAAGAAGCCCGCGACAAGCAAGAAAACACGCACCGAAACTGCTCCTTCAAAAAAGAATCTACCGCACGCGGCTGTATACTCCTATATTCTACACGATTCCCCAATGGATCGCAATGCTCGCGGCGTCTCAGTAGAGGTACCGCAGCAGCCGCACGCGCGGCGCGAGACGCAGCACGAGCCACGACGCGAGGAGCGCCCAGACGATCGTCACCGCCGTCAGCAGCAGGTGCTGCTGCAGGAGCGGTGCCGGCCAGACGAACAGGCAGACCATCGGCAGGACGTGCATGCCGTAGATGAGCGTGCTCATCCGCCTCAGCGTCACGGAGTGCGCCGTGAGCCACGCCCCCGCCGCCGCATCGCGCAGCAACAGGAAGAGCGGCACCACGCAGAGCGGCAGCGTGAAGAAAAGCTCGAGCGGCGGCAGCTGCCGCGCAAAATGCCAGCCGCTCTCCCCGAGCATCAGCAGCGTGCCCACGCCGTAGCAGAGCAACAGGCGCCGCCGCGGCAAGCGCGGCGCCCGCGCGAGAAAGAGCCCCAGCGCCACGAACGGCAGCCCGAAGAAGACTGCCCCGCGCACCACGTGAACATAAAACGAATCGACCGGCAGCAGGCCGAACCCATAGACCGCCGTCGCCCCGAAATACAGCGCGCCGGAGAGCAGGAGGATCGTGCGCAGCCGCAGGAACTTCAAAAGGAGGGCGAGCAGCAGCACCGCCTCCAGGAGCGCGGGGAAAAACCACAGATGGAAGGGACCGTACGCCGCCTCGATCAGCGTCTCGGAAAACGCAGCACCATGCCCCTGCCCATGAAGCATCCAAAAATCAAGCGGAGCATAGAATAGGAGATAGACAGCATAGAGGGAGAGCAGGCGGCGCGTGGTATGCAGCGCCGCACGGAAGGGAACGACGCCCTCCGCGGTCACATGGCGCGCGAGGAGGAAGCCCGATACGATGAAGAAAAACGGCACCGCCTGCCGTGAAAGGCCGTGAGATAGAAGATACGACCAAAAGGGGGATACATCAGCCAGCGGCTCCGTATGAATGAAAACCACGAAAAACGATGCCACGAATTTCCCCGCATCGAGGAGTGCATAAACCAAGCCCAATCCCTCCGATCTGGATGCAAGCAGGCGTTAAGACACGAGGAACCGCAGCCCTCGCACCCGGCGCAAGATGGCCGCTAACGAAAAACTCACTATCGCCGTACCGAAATACACAAAGGCTCCAAACGGAAGCGGCTGCGCCACAGTCACCCCAAAGGAGGCAAGCACCCTCGGCAGAAGCAGGCAGGGGATCATATGCACGAGGAAGACGCCAAACACATCGCGTGAGAGCGCCTCCATCAGACGAGCGCACCGAGAAAGGTGCGGCGCCCACACCAGGAGCAGCAGGAACAACAGCGCGGATCCTACAAAGAGGAACAACGAGCGCGGATAAAGATGCACCGGCAGATACATCTCCACCTTTCCCGTGGCGTGCATGAGAGAGACCTCCATCGCGCCCGCGAAAAAGACATCGAGTGCGAGGAGCAACAGAATAAATATACCGACGAACGGCATGCGCCGTCTGAGGACCTCCGCTACGCGGAACCGCACGAAGAAATCGCCGAGCAGGAACCAAGTAAGGATGGAGCCGTAGAGCGGCACCTCCCCGTAAACCTTCTCCGCCACTGGGTCAAGCATCGTCCGGTGCGCACGTTCCGCATCGAACGTCCCCGGCAAGAGGACAAGCAGGCAGGTGAGTACCGCAAATGTCACGTACTCCCAACCGCGCAGCCCCTGCGTCATCCGTCCGAGGAACGGCAGGGAAAGATACAGCGCCACAGCCGACCAAAGATACCAAAGCTGACCTGCCGCCCCAGTATCCCCCCCTACGAGCGCATTGTTCGCACTGACAGCATGAAGAACGGCCTCCTCAATTCCCGCACCATCCGCACGATAAAGAACCATATTCGATAAAAGGCTCCAGAACACGATGAGGAAGAGGAACTGCCCCACACGCCGCCAATGCCAAGGGAAAGCACGATCCCTCTCCCGTGGCAACATCAACGCGCCGGAAAGCAAGAAAAACAACCCTGTCCCTAATTGCCCGATCAAAAGCAACGGCAGATTCTCAGGAAGGTTTCCTGGTCTCAAAGGAAGCAGCGCCACCGTATGCACGAGCAAAATCAGCAGAATCGCCACCACACGGATGAGGTCAAAGGCAAAGATCCGCAAAAAATCCCCTCCCTAGGAAGCAAGAGCACATCGCACAAAAGCGCTCGCAATACCGGGACGATACCGCTCCTAGGAAACGAACCGCCGCAGGAGCGGCAATCGGAAAAAGAGCGCCGTCAGCCCCCAGCTCACGAAAAGATCGAGCAGGAAGATCAAAACGACAAAAAGCAGGCCACGCGCAGGCCCAAATCCGTGTGCGGCTAAGAACACCGTCAATAGATACATCAGCCCCAGGTGGGAAAGATAGATCCCGAACGAATGGCGCGCGAGACGACTGAGCCACACGGCGAACCACTGCCGCTCCGCCCAGGGGGCAATATAGAGCATCAACAAGAAAAAAAACGGCGCTGCAAAAAACAGAGGGAGCGACGAGCGGAAAAGATGCATCGGTGCAAAGACAGAAAGCGCCCCCGTCTTCCAGAACTCCAGCGCACCACCCGCACCGATAACGAGTGAGAGCAGCAGCAGGAGCCAAAGCCCCCCGTGCCGCGTCACACACGCAATCCGCCCGCGCGCATCCTCCGACCAAAATAAATGCCCGAGCAGGAACCAGCTCGTGAAAACGCCGAACACCTCATAGCCGCCGAACGTCACGAGCACATCGGCATCGAGGAAACTCCGCGCCGTGCTGTCCGCATCGAGCGTCAGCGGCAGCGGAAAAAGCAAGCACGATATGCCGACGAAAATCAGGATATCGCGCGCTGGTGTCACATACGCGAGCCGCGCGAGATATGGCGCTGCGAGATAAAGTCCCCAGATCATCAGTAAGAACCAGAGATGCCCTGCATGATTGCCCCAGCCGCCGAAAATCAGGCTGTGATACCGCAGCGAATACCAAAGGCTCGACGAAACGTCCCAACCGCTCGCCACATACCAGCACGCGTTCGTCGCGACCGACCAGAACGCCGCGAGCAGCAGGAACGAGAACGCCCGCCGCCAAAGGAACGGAAATCCCTCCCGCCGCTCCTTCGGTATGATAAGTGCTCCGGAGATGAGCACGAAGGCCGCCGTCCCTGCCTGAAAGAGCAGAAAAAATACCAACATGAAATGTGCCTCCAGCGAGCCGTCTACACTGCCGGAGAAAAAGAATCGTGTCTGCCATGCATGCGCGAGCAGCACACAGACGATCGCTGCCGCCCGCACGAAATCGAGCGCAAACACCCGCCGCATCCACATCCACCTCTCAAAAGGAACCCATCAGTAGAAATACTGCACGAGCGCAAACACCGTCACCGCGAGCGACAGCGCCGCCATAAAGAGCGCCAGCCCCTTCTCAGAGACGATGCCTGCCGCGCCACCGCCCAAGGCGGCGAGCGCCGCAACGAGCACCGGCACGAAATACCGTCCCTGCACGCCGCTCACGGCATCGCGTCCGGGCGGCGTCCAAGCCACATACTCCGCCGCCCCGACCATGAGCACCGCAAGCGCACAGGCGCCAAGCGCCAACACGCGACCCGCGCGCGAGAGCGCGAGCCGCTCCCCCCGCGCCGCCGCGAGGACGAGCAGCGCGCCAAAGGCGGGATACGCCATAGCGGGGAGCGGTACGGCGAGCCAACCGAGGATGCCGACCATCCCCCGGAGCCACGCCCCGCCCTCTGCGCAGACGGCATGGTAGAACGCTCGCGGGAAGGCGAGCGGCGTCCCCGCGAGGAACGCG